>ERZ772886.2787-NODE-2787-length-13459-cov-3.899881_pt1 | contig 13459 bp, 9 predicted proteins | sample MGYA00512128_ERZ772886 | MGnify/ENA primary metagenome ERZ772886 (study PRJEB29015, sample SAMEA2737698) | human gut metagenome | biome: human gut; feature: human-associated habitat; material: faeces | place: China | collected 2012 ... | reverse complement strand
ATCATGGTCGGGGTTTCGATCTCCTCGAAGCCCATTTCCTCCAGCGCATGGCGGGCGGCCTTCGACATCTGGGCGCGCAGCTTCAGATTGCGCTGCATGGACGGACGACGCAGGTCGAGGTAACGGTACTTCAAACGCACGTCCTCGCCCGGCAGCTTGTTCTCGGACTCGTTCTCAAGAGCGGTGGAGACCTGGAACGGCAGAGCATCGGACTTGGCCAGCACTTCGATGCTTTCGGCCACGACTTCGATCTTGCCGGTGGCCAGATGCTCGTTCTCGTTGCCGTCCGGACGCAGACGAACCTCGCCGACGACCTGGATCACGAATTCGGAGCGCAGCGGACGGGCCATCTCCTCGTCATAGATGACGACCTGCACCAGACCGGTGTTGTCACGAAGATCGATGAAGGCCACGCCACCGTGGTCGCGGCGACGATCGACCCAACCGGCGAGCGTCACCTTCTGACCGACGAGCTGTTCGGTCACTTCGGTTGCATGATGTGTTCTGTAAGCCGTCTGGCTCATGCTTCCCCTATTCCTTATCCTCTTGTATGTTGCGAAGTCTTGCGATTTCAGGCTTCAACGGTAACGGTTTGCTGGGCATACACAGTATCCGGCTCCCACGACTGTGCGTCAGCCGGCCGCTGGTCTCCTGTGATGATGTTCTTGACTTCGTCCTGGGCGCCCTCTTCGGAAGCGTCGGCCGGGAACCAGACGTACGGGATGCCGAGCTTGTCTGCATATTTGATCTGCTTGCCGAGCTTGGCCGCGGTCGGCGCCACGTCCGCCGCGATGCCACGGGAGCGCAGCTGGTTGGCGATCAGGTTGGACGCGGAGCGGTCGGCTTCGTTCCATACCGCCACGAGCACGGATGCCGGAGACACACGGTTGGCGTGCGCGCCCGCGGTGTGCAGCATGTAGGAGACCAGGCGGGACAGGCCGATGGACAGGCCCACGCCCGGGTACTTCTTGTTGCCCTGCGATGCGAGGTTGTCGTAACGGCCGCCGGAGCAGATGGAGCCCAAAGCGGCGGCGCCGTCGAGGAACGTCTCATACACGGAACCGGTGTAGTAATCAAGACCACGGGCGATTTTCAGATCGGCGATCACGGAACCCGGACGGATGCGCGCGGCCTCGTCGACGATCATCGCCAGCGTGTCGAGTCCCTGGCGTGCCAACACGTAGGCGTCGGAATCAGACGCGATGTCATGCTTGGCGCACAATGCGTCGAACTTGTCGGACAGTTCCTTGCCGTCGGCGGCGGTCAGCTCGGCCAGTTCGAGGCAGGCACGGGCCTGGGCTTCGTCGGCGCCGCAGCCTTCGACGAGCAGCTTGGCCACCTCATCGGCGCCGATCTTGTCGAGCTTGTCGATCTCACGCAGCACGCCTTCGATATCCGTAAGTCCCAAACCACGGTAGAAGCCTTCGGAGAGTTTGCGGTTGTTCGCATGCACGGTGGCCTTCGGCAGACCGAACTCGCGCAGACGTTCCAATGCGGACACCATGACCAACGGCAATTCGACCTCGTAATGGTCGGGCAGATCGCCATTGCCGATCACGTCGATGTCGGCCTGCACGAACTCGCGGAAACGTCCTTCCTGCGGGCGTTCGCCACGCCAGACCTTCTGAATCTGCCAACGTTTGAACGGGAACGCCAGATCGCCGGAATGTTCGACGACATAACGGCTCAGCGGAACGGTCAGATCGAAGTGCAGACCAAGACGATCCTCAATCGGAGTGTCGGACTCGTGTCCGACCTCCTGAAGACGGCTCAGCAGGTAAATCTCCTTGCTGGTCTCGCCTTTCTTGAGCAGGCTGGAACCCTGCTCAACAGCACGGGTTTCAATGCCTATGAAGCCATTGAGCTCGAATACATTACGGAGCGTGTCGATGACACGCTGCTCCACAACACGTTCAGAGGGGAGCCACTCTGGAAATCCTGAAATAGATGCACCTTTAGCCACGGTTCTCTATAATAAATGAGGTTGCGGAAAATGCCGCGCGTTTTTCAAGGTGTGGAAGCGCACGTCACGGACCGTCACCTCTGCACTACATGAAGCTTACGTAAGGAGCTGGCCATGGCCGACGAGAATGTCACCGCGTCCGAGAACACCACTGAAACCAACGAGCAGGCAGCGACGCCCGCAACCCAGGCCAGCAAACCGGCCGTCCCGAGCCCAGCGGCCATGAAGCCGCATGCGCCGAGCCCCGCGGCCTTCGCCAAGAAGGCTCCGCAGCGTCCTGCAACCTCCACCGGATTCTCCGAAGCCGATATCAAGGCCACCGAAGCGTTCGGCCGTGTCGCCGATGACGGCACCGTGTTCGTGAAGGAAGGCGAGGGAGAACGCGAGGTCGGACAGTTTCCGGACGCTTCCAAGGAAGAGGCCCTGGCACTGTATGCCCGTCGCTATCTCGATCTGAAGGCAAAGCTCGACCTGTTCGCCAACAGGCTCAAGTCCAGCAATGTGAAGAACCGTGAGATCGACGAGTCCATCAAGACGCTTTCCGCCGAAATCGAGCAGCCGGCCGTCGTCGGAGATATTGAGGCGCTCAAGTCCCAGTTCGAAGCACTGAAGGAGGCCGGAGCGGCCAAGAAGGCCGAGCTGAGCGAGGCCCACAAGGCCGCCGTCGCCAAGGCGCTGGCCGAACGTACCGCGATTGTGGAGAAGGCCGAGGCTCTGGCCAATTCCCTGGGCGACAACACCAACTGGCGTTCCACCGCGGACAAGTTCCGTTCGCTGTTCCAGCAGTGGCAGGATCACCAGCACAATAGCGTCCGTCTCGACAAGGCCGACGCCGACGCCCTGTGGTCCCGTTTCTCCTCCGCCCGCACTACGTTCAACAGCGCCCGCCGCAAGTGGGCCCAGGGCCGCGATGAGGAGCGCAGCAACGCCAAGGCCGCGAAGGAGGCCATCATCGCCGAGGCCGAGGAGATCAAGGATTCCACCGCTTGGGTGGAAACCTCCCGCAAGTTCAACGAGCTGATGGATCGTTGGAAGAAGGCCGGTCGTGCGGGCCGTCGTGATGATGACGCGCTGTGGGCACGTTTCCGTGCTGCGGCGGACACGTTCTTCAACGCCCGTCAGGCCGATCGCGAGCAGATTAGCTCGTCCGAAAAGGAAAATCTCGCCAAGAAGGAAGAACTGCTGACCAAGGCTGAGGCTTTGGTGCCGGTCAAGGATGAGAAGGCCGCCAAGCAGGCTCGCCAGGCATTGGCCGCCATTCAGGAGGAATGGGACCAGATCGGCTACGTTCCGCGCGATGACATGCACCGCATCGAAAGCCGTCTTGATGCTGTCGACAAGCAGATCAAGGCTGTTGAGGATGCCGCCTGGAAGCAGTCTGATCCGGAAGCCGACGCCCGTAAGTCCTCCTTCGAGGAGCAGCTCAACGCACAGCTCGCCGAACTTGACGCCCAGATCGCCGCTGAGTCCGATCCGAAGAAGAAGGCCAAGCTTGAGGCGGAGAAGGCCACCAAGGAACAGTGGCTGAACGCCATCAAGTAATGACGCTCCCATAGAGCGATACGGTTGTGGTTCCGCTTGGAAGCGGGCGGAACCACAACCGTCCAGCTGAACGAATAGGCATATGTAAAAAAGACCGGTGGGCTTCATGACATTCCATCATGAAACCCACCGGTCTTTTTGCATACGCGTTGCCGGGGTTCTTACCCCGGCAACGTTGGAAATCAGTTCTGCGACTGCGCGGAATCAGCCGGTTCCGTCGATACCGTCGGTTCAGTGGCGGCATCGGTTTCAGCGGCCGTTTCGGTCGCCTCCGCCGGATTATCCTTCTGGTTCGGCTCTTCGAAGGCCTCGCCGGTGAACGTGAACTCACCCAGAATGCCTTCGCCTTCGGCGTCCACCTTCACGCGCTGGCCATCTTCGAGGTCGCCCATCAGGATCTTCTCCGAAATGGCGTCCTCGATGTCGCGCTGAATCACGCGACGCAGCGGACGGGCGCCCAGCAGCGGGTCGAAGCCCTTCTGTGCGAGCAGATCCTTGGCCGCGTCGGTCAGTTCGAGCGACATGTGACGGTCGAACAGACGGTCGTTGAGCTGCTTGACATCCAAGTCGACGATCTGGCGCACCTGCGGTTCGGTGAGCTGCTTGAACACGATGATGTCATCCAGACGGTTCAGGAACTCCGGACGGAACTGCTGCTTGAGTTCGGCGGAGACCTGTTCCTTCATGCGCTGGTAGCTCGATTCGGTGTTCGTGCCCAGGTTGAAACCGGTGTTGGCGGCCTTGGCGATGTCACGAGTGCCGAGGTTGGTGGTCAGGATGATGATGGTGTTCTTGAAGTCCACCTTGCGTCCCTGGCCATCGGTCAGATGGCCATCGTCCAGCACCTGCAACAGCGTGTTGAAAATGTCCGGATGGGCTTTTTCGATTTCGTCGAACAACACCACGGAGAACGGCTTGCGACGCACCTTTTCGGTAAGTTCGCCGCCTTCTTCGTAGCCGACGTATCCCGGAGGCGCACCGAACAGGCGCGACGCGGCGTACTTTTCGGAGAATTCCGACATGTCCACGCGGATCAGCGCATCCTCATCGTCGAACAGGAATTCGGCGAGGGCCTTGGCCAGCTCGGTCTTACCAACGCCGGTCGGGCCAGCGAAGATGAACGAACCAGCCGGACGCTTCGGATCCTTCAATCCGACGCGTGCGCGACGGATGGAACGGCTCAATGCGGACACAGCCTCATCCTGACCGATGATGCGCTTGTGCAGTTCGCTCTCCATGCCCATGAGCTTCTTGGACTCGGCCTGGGTGAGCTTGAACACCGGAATGCCGGTGGTCTGGGAAATCACCTCAGCGATGACGTCCTCATCCACCACCATCTTCACATCGGACTCGCCCTCACGCCAAGCGGATTCCTTCTCCTTGCGCTCGGACTCGATCTTCTCCTGCTTGTCACGCAGCTCGGCGGCCTTCTCAAAGTCCTGGTCCTTGATGGCCTGGTCCTTCTCCTCGGCCAGCTTGGCAGCCTTGGCGTCCAATTCCTTGAGCTCCGGCGGAGCGGTGAGCCTGCGGATACGCAGTCGGGCGCCGGCCTCATCGATCAGATCGATGGCCTTGTCGGGCAGGTGGCGGTCCTGAATGTAGCGGCTGGAAAGTTCCGCCGCGGCCTGCAGCGCGCCATCGGTGATCGTCACATGATGGTGGTTCTCGTAACGCTCACGCAAGCCCTTCAGAATCTCAATGGTCTCGGCGATGGTCGGCTCGTGCACCTGGATCGGCTGGAAACGACGTTCCAGCGCGGCATCCTTCTCGATGTACTTGCGGTACTCGTCGGTGGTGGTCGCGCCGATGGTCTGCAGTTCGCCACGGGCCAGCATCGGCTTCAACATATCGGAAGCGCCCAAGGCGCCATCCGCGGAGCCTGCGCCCACGATGGTGTGAATCTCATCGATGAACAGCACGATGTCGCCGCGGGTCTTGATCTCCTTCAAAACCTTCTTCAGGCGTTCCTCGAAATCGCCACGATAGCGGGAACCAGCAACCATGGAACCGAGGTCCAAGGAGTAGACCTGCTTGCCTTTCAGCGTTTCCGGCACATCACCGGCGTTGATCTTCTGCGCGAGTCCTTCGACCACCGCGGTCTTGCCTACGCCAGGCTCGCCGATCAGCACCGGGTTGTTCTTGGTGCGGCGGCTCAACACCACCATCACACGCTCGATCTCGTTGGATCGTCCGATCACCGGATCGAGCTTCCCAGCGGCAGCCTCAGCCGTAAGGTTGCGGCCGAACTGGTCGAGAATCGCGGAACCGGTCTGATTGCGACGGTCCTGCACGCCACCGGCATTGGCGAGTTCGCCCTTGCCATCGTTCTTGCCGTCGCTGGAATTACCTCGGATCAGATCGATGGTGGCGCTACGCAGTTCGCCAAGGTTGACATCCATCTTGATCAGCACCTGTGTGCCGACGCCTTCGCCCTCATGAATCAGACCGAGCAGGATATGCTCGGTGCCGATATAGCTGTGCCCCAGCTGCAACGCCTCACGTAGCGACAGCTCCAACACCTGCCTGGCATGCGGGGTGAAGGGAATGTGGCCGTTCGGCGACGCATTTCCCTTGCCGATCATCTCTTCGACCTGCTTGCGGGTGTCGTCCAAGGTCACGCCCTTCGAGGCCAATGCCTTGGCGGCAACGCCTTCACCCTCACGAATCAGGCCCAGCAGCAGATGCTCGGTGCCGATGTAGTTGTGCTGGAGGGTCCGAGCTTCTTCCTGCGCCAACACAATCACGCGTCGCGCACGGTCGGTAAACCGTTCGAACATGCTTGTCCTTCCACTCTTGTTAGTCCTTCAACACTCTACCGATTCGCGGTGACGTTTATTCCGCCGGCGCGTAAATTGCGCTATGGACGCAAAGGAACGGATATGCTTGACTTATGGCAACGACCAAGGAGGTCACCAAATGAGCGACACCATCCTGCAATCGAATGATGTGATGGATTCCCGCCGAGGCGACATCGTCGTCGGCGTCGACGGGTCCGATGAATCCTTCGCAGCCCTGCGTTGGGCTCTTGGCGAAGCATCGCTGACCGGACAGCAGGTGAATGCGGTCTACGCATGGACCCATTCATGGGATATGGGATCCCAGCCGGAAGATGAGGAGCAATGGGCGCAGATGCGTCATGATATCGCCCGTCGGCTGCGCGAATGGGTGGCCCAGGCCTCGCAAGGCATGACGATTGACGAGAACCGCGTCAAACTCACCTCCGTCAAAGCCACCGGAACGGCAGCGCTTCTGGAAATCGGCAAGGACGCCCAACAGATCGTCGTCGGACGTCGTTCGCTTGGACGCGTGGCACGATGGTTTCTGGGATCGCTTTCCGCTTCTCTTGCAGAGGAGGCGAAGGTGCCCGTCACCGTGGTGCGTATCCTCGATGATGAAGAGGCATCCGTGCAGGACGCCATCGCCAATGCACTTACGCCGACCGAGGAAACGGTCTCCTACACGATGCCGGGTTCTCCCCTGCCTCGGAACCAGCGTCCGGTGGTTGTAGGCGTTGATGGTTCGGAGACCTCCAAACACGCTTTGCGTTTCGCCATCGATTTCGCGGCCCTGCATCACGCTCCCCTGCAGGTCATGTTCTGCTGGCAGCTGAAAGATTTGGGCGTGGTCAAAGGGTATGAGAACGCCGTCGCTCCCATCTCCGTCGGCCAGGCGCAGGCGGAACGCATGCTTGATGAATTGCTCGATTCGGTTCAGGTTTCATCAGCGAACATTCCCGACGATTTCCAAATCGAATCGCACGCTTTCCATATTCCCGCCTCGAAGGGGCTTATCGCGGCTTCCCGCTACGCACGTCATCTAGTGGTCGGTTCGCGCGGCTTGTCCGGTCTGGACGCGCATTTCCTTGGATCGGTTTCCAAGCAAATCATCAACTTCGCAGACTGCACCGTCACCGTCGTGCACTGACCGCATAAAAAAGAAAACAAGATATGAGAGGGCCACGTACACATTCAGGTACGTGGCCCTCTCATATACGATGACGATTATTCGTCGGATTCGGCTTGGGCCGACGAATCAGCTTCCGTCATTTCGCTTTCCGTTGTTTCAGCCGCCGCCGATTCGGCTTCTGTTGACTCAGCTTCCGCCGATTCGTCTTCCATCGATTTGTTTTCCGTTTGCCCGGTGGTTTCAGCAGTCGGCTCAACTACCGTCTCATCCATCTGTTCAACCGGCTCGACCGACTCGGCGGAATTGACGGAATCGGCGGAATCAACCTGTTCAGCCTGTTCGACTGGCTCGTCCGATTCAGTCGGCTCAGCCGTATCAGCCGATTCGGTATCGTCCGACGTTTCCGGCTTATTCTCGTCGACCACGGTGACGGTGGTCTCTACTTCAGGCGCATCGTCGGAGGCCACATGCTCAAGCACATCCTCTTGGCTGGCGTCGTCGTCGATGGTGTTGGCTTCGATGTCCGCGTCCGAACCTTCCTCATCCTCATTCGGATTATGGTCGTCATCGGACGAAAGCTGTTCGATCAGCTCCACGGAGCCCCGCTCGTCACGCGGCGCCTGGGCGATGATATCGATATGCATGTCGTCGAACGCCGGCTTCGACTGCACCCACAGATGCGACGGCTCCGGCGGATCGATTTCGGAATGCTCTCCGCAGCCATGATCGATGGACACGACCCTGCCGTCATCCGGGCTCCACTTGTTGGCGCACACGCCGAACAGCAGGTTCAACTCACCCTTCAGCGGAATGAAGAATCCGCATGTGGAGCAAGGATTGCCGTCGGCCGTCTTGGTGGATAGCGATTTTGGCCCATGTGGGCCTTCGTACCAACGTTTCGCGGTCTGCGACCGGCCAAGCGGAGTCAACACGTGCCTGCGGGACAGGTCGAATTCCTCGACCGCCTCTTCGACATCCTCTTCGGACGTCACAGGCTGTTCGGAATCCTCCGAAACGTCCGTCTTCTCAGACTCATCCGAAGCGTTTCCATCCATCGCCGGTTCCTGTACGGTTTCATCCGCGACTGACGGTTTGTCGTCCGTATCGTCCGATGTCTCGGCATCCTGCGTCTTGCGGAAGCCCTCTTCCATGCGGGGGTCATCGGGATCGGTGCCGATTGAATCGGTCACCGCCAAATCGCCCGGCTCGAGACGGTCCTTCCAAGGAATCCATTTTGGCGGACGCAGGGCCTTGTCGGTCGGGACCAGGGATGATTCGTTGACCGTCCAATGGTCCAGTTCGACATCATGGTATAACGTGACCGACCATTGCCAGCCTTCGTAGCCGCGTACTCGGGATTCGAAGCGGAAATCGGTGACGTTGTCTCCCAGGTCGATGGCTTCCACGAAGTCGCCGACCTGACCGTCCTCGTCGGACACTGTGACAGCGACCGCTTGGGCGATTGCCTTGGGATCCATTGTGGTATCGGACATGAAACTCTATTCCTGTACGTCGAAATTGTCGGCGACCGCGCGCAGAAGCGTGGCGAGCTTCTTGCTTTCAGCCGGTGAAGGATAGCGATGTCGACGAAGCTGATTGCCCGCGGAGTCAAGCAGCTTGATCAGATCCTCCACGATGGCGGCCATATCGTCCGGCTTCGGACGGGTGGCTTTAACCAGCGACGGGGCCGAGGCAACCAGCGTCACTCCCATCGCCTGCGGCCCACGACGACCATCAATGACGGAATACTCGACCTTGGCGCCCTTACGCAGCGTCTTCACGCCCTCGGGAAGGGCGGCAGCGGGCAGGAACCGTGCTCTCACCCGTCTGAATGAAACCATAGCCTTTGTTCGCATCAAACCAACGAACACGTCCGCTCGGCATTGTCACCTCACATTTTGCTGATCAGATACCTTCACGCGAATAGGTAAAACCATTCGCCCATTTTCAAACCAAAGATACAGTTTAGCGCAAGAGGTGGGCCGCACCCATCCTTCCGCGCCGATAGCGTCTGCTTTCCCGACGGAAAAGAGCGTTATTTCTTTGATTTGCGATTCTTTTTTTCGTTTTTTCGATTCTCGCTCGCCGTAATCGGCTGCGGCTTGGGTTCGACCGGGGCGATCGGCAGCACCACCGTCAGGGTCAGTCCCGTTCCTTCGCTGCCGGATGCGCAGATGAATCCATGATGCGCCTTGACCACGGATTGCGCGATTGCCATGCCGAGTCCCGTACCGCCCTTCTGACGCGCACGCGACGGGTCGGCGGTGTAGAAACGTTCGAAGATCTTCGACCGCGCCTCCGGCGGCACGCCGGGACCGTGGTCGCTGAATCGCACAATCGCGTAGTTCATACCCACTTGCATGGACTGCCCCACTTCGATGGCTTCGACCAGATGGCGAAGCGACTGCTCGTTGGACGGCATACGGGATAGGGATTCGGGACTGATCGACGCGGGGAGCACACCCATAGAGATCTCCACAGGCGAGTCCGCCGGCGTATACCGGTGGATATTGCCCACGATGTTGGTGACCACTTGACGCAGTCTCGAAGCATCACCCTTCAACTCAATCTGGGGCATCTGGCCATTTTGGAAGGCGAATTGGGCGGGATGGTCCATATCGGTACCTGGTTGGAGCACGACCTGTCCGCAGGAAATGCCGCGGTCGGGGTCGAGCGCATGCAGGTCATCGGCTGCGTCGCGCACCACGGAGGTCAGCTTCACCTGCTGCGTGATGTCGATGCCACGTCCTTCGTCCAAACGAGCCAAAGACAGCAGGTCCTCCACCAGAACCGTCATACGCGCGCTGGATGCCTCGATATGTTCGATGGATTCGTCAGCCCTCTCCAAAGCCCCAGGCATGTCGCGCTGCATTTTGTACAGCTCGGCGTACCCGTGAATGGCGGCGAGCGGCGTACGCAATTCGTGACTGGCGTCCGAGACGAACCGCTTCATTTTTTCGGTGGTCTCTTCCTGCGCGTGGAAGCTCTCCTCGATGCGTGTCAGCATGGTGTTCAGCGACATGGACAGAGAGCCGACCTCCGTGCTTTCCGGCAGGTCTGGCACACGTTGGCTGAGATCTCCCGCGGCGATTTTCGCGGCGGTTTTTTCAATCCGCTTCAAGGGCGCGAGCGTGCTTTGCACCAGAATGGTGCCGAGTATCGCGCCGATCAGCACCACCGCGATGCCCACCATCGCGCAGAATCGCGTCAATGTGTTGGCCGTGTCGATCTGATCGCTCAGCGACAGGCCGATGAACACGACGCCACTGTCCTTGACTTGCCCGGTCCGTGTCTTCTCGTTCCAAGGCAACGCGACAACACGCCATGGCGACTGCGCAGCCTGCATGATGGAATGATCCGGGGTGCGGCTTGTGGTGATGTGCACCACCGCACGTGTCGTGAATGGCTGTCCAAGAGTGACGCCGTCGATGCTGCCGTCGGCCGGCAGGCTTGGTTCCGAAACCACTCCGTCACGGAGCATGGGCACCGATCCGGCACCCGTGCTTTTGTATTCGCTGTCGCGCACCTCCACGTAATACGTGTTCATGAGGCTGCGCCCGTCATCGCCGGTGTCGCTGCTGAGCGAGTCCATGCTGTTGAAAATCAGCTGGGCTTGGTTGATCAGCTGCGTATCGGTCTTCTGCAGCAGATAATTGCCCACCAACGTACGTATGGAAAAGGAGATGCCGATGGTGCCGATGGTCAGCAGCACGATGATGCAGGTGACCAGTTTCGTGCTCAGCGGAATCGCTTGAATCCTGCGGGTGAAACGGCTCCATACCTTGTTCTGCTTCGGCAGCGACCGGGGAGGCTGCATGGGGGCCGGAATGGCCGAAGGATTGGAGGCGTGGCCCGTGGACGGCGAATTGGGATTCTTGCTCATGGCTGAATCTAGTTCTTGGGAGCGCGAATCATATAGCCAATGCCGCGCTTGGTTTCGATCAGCGGCGTTACCTTGTGCTTATCGCCGTTCTCATCCTCGATGACGATGCCATCGACCTTCTTGCGAAGATAGGAGATGTACGATTCGACGATGGCCGCGTCCCCGCCCCAATCGTATTGCCACACGTGATCGAGAATCTGCGCCTTGGACAGCACGCGGCCTTCATTGTCCATGAGGTAGCGAAGAAGCTTGTATTCGGTGGGGCTCAGGTCGATTGGCTGTCCGGCTCGGGACACGTCGTGCGAGTCCTCGTTGATTTCGAGATCGCCCACACGGATGATCGGATCGTCCTCCACCTGCTGCTGGGTGCGACGCAGGATGGCGCGGATTCGGGCCACGACCTCTTCGAGGCTGAACGGCTTGGTCACATAGTCGTCGCCTCCCACGGTAAGCCCCATGACCTTGTCTTGGGTGTCATCGCGAGCGGTCAGGTACAGCACCGGCGTGGTGATGCCTTCCTGCCTGATGCGTCGGGTCACCGTGAACCCATCGATGTCCGGAAGCATCACATCAAGCACGATCAGATCCGGCTGCAGCCTTTCGATGACCTCGATGGCTTCGGATCCCGAAGCGGCCGTGTTCACTTCGAAACCGGCGAAATGCAGGGATGCCACCAGCAGCTCTCGGATGGACGGCTCGTCATCGACAACGACAATGGATGCTTCAATAGGCTTGCTCATGGCTTAAGCATCGCTCCCTTCACTGGATGTTTCCTGAACGGATTCTGAATCTTGTGTTGAAGCGGTATCCGGATTGACATAATCCTCGTTTTCCGATTCGGCGCCCCACTCTTTGACCGGTTGGATACGTTCGGCGACCGCACCATGACGGCCGCTATGGCGGCCCTTACGCCGATGCCCGATCACGCCCTTCTTGCGCAGGATATGGAACACCACCAGAATCACCACCAGAAGCAGCAGCGCGCCGGCGAATCCTCCCACGCCAATCCATATGGTCCGCGACGAAGTCGAGGTCTTTTTCTGCACCGAAATCTGATTCATCATGTCGGTCGCGGACTTCGCCCAGTCCGGATCGCTTTCCATCAACGGTTTTTGCGCGGCATCGGACAGCGCGTCGACGGTCGACTTCTTCTTCAGCCATTCCTCCGAGTTCGAAGACACGGCCACCACCAGATTGCCGTCATTCGAGGCAACCGCCAACATCACGGTATTCGGTTTCGGGTTCAACGATTCCAGCAGCGCGCTCACCCATTTATCCGGCTTGCCCTTGGCGTTGAAACTGTCCAGATACACCAAACGGACGGTGACGCCGGTCTCCTTTTTCGTCTGGTTGATGGCGTCCGTGATCTCCGAGACATTCGAACCGAGCAGATTCTGCGTGTCGGTGATGTCGTCCGTGGCTGTAATGCCCAATCCGGCACTGTCATCCGCATGGACCGGCGGAGTTATCCACAGCATCAAACACAAACCCAGCACACTCGCCAGCAACATGCAAATCGCGATATTCCAACCTTTTGCCGTTCTGCCGCCGTTTCGCGACACGCCGACGGAACCCAAATGCATATGTTCTCCGACCACAGCTCCGTTTTTTTCGTTGCACACGCTCACTGATGACATAGCATCCACTGTACCGTCCGGTTGCGCCAACCGCGATCGCATGGAGAAACACACCAATCATCATTGAAAGGACCGGCACATGCCACAGTATCAAGTCGACAGCGAGCAGATTCAGTCCTCGAGCGCCGCCGTCAACGCCTCCATCCAATCCATCCGACAGGCCGTGCAGGGCATGTACGGCAATCTCAACAATCTGCAGAGCGTTTGGCGCGGCGGGGCTGCGACGCAGTTCACAGCGGTCGCCGAACAGTGGCGTGCCGCGCAGCAGCAGATGGAGCAGTCGCTTGAATCAATCCAGCGCGCATTGATGCAGGCCTCCACGTTGTATTCGGAGACCGAAATGCAGGCGTCGCGTTTGTTCGCGCAGTAGAAAGCGCGCGTAAGGCGCCTTCCAGATAAGCAAAGGCCCGCTCCCCATCGGGAAGCGGGCCTCATATCAGCTATTTGAGCCTATGGAAGCTTCCGGTCTTTCGATCAGTAGCCCATGTCGGCGCCAGCTGCCGGAGCGGCTGCCGGCGGTTCCGGCTT
>ERZ772886.2785-NODE-2785-length-13464-cov-5.557312_pt1 | contig 13464 bp, 8 predicted proteins | sample MGYA00512128_ERZ772886 | MGnify/ENA primary metagenome ERZ772886 (study PRJEB29015, sample SAMEA2737698) | human gut metagenome | biome: human gut; feature: human-associated habitat; material: faeces | place: China | collected 2012 ... | reverse complement strand
TGCAGTCTATATGCTTGCCGCAAAAGAGCGGCTCAAAGACCTGTGCAAGCGCATACTGTTCCATCGCCTCAATTCCGGACATGTGGGAACGGACGATTTATGTCAGCGGCTTTTCCAAAGCATTCGCTATGACTGGCTGGCGGCTGGGCTATCTTTGTGCCCCGAAACCACTCGCAAAACAAATGCTGAAAATTCACCAGTATGCCATTATGTGTGCACCGACTGTCAGCCAGTACGCTGCCATTGTCGCTTTGCAGGAATGTGATGATGAAGTCCGGAAAATGGTCGATGAATACGATGCTCGCCGGAGAATTGTTGTAGACGGCTTTAATAAGATGGGGCTGCACTGCTTCAATCCGGAAGGAGCATTTTATGTCTTCCCATGCATTCGCAGCACGGGCATGGACAGCGAAACATTCTGTGAAAAGCTCTTGCAGGAAGAAAAGGTTGCCGTTGTTCCGGGCAGTGCGTTCGGCGAAAGCGGCGAAGGCTTTGTACGGGTTTCCTATGCATACTCCCTGAAGCACCTCATGGAGGCACTGGAACACATTGCAGCCTTTGTCCAGCGGCACAAGCAGGAGGATACACCGTGAAACGGATGGTTCTAAAAACGCCGGCAAAAATCAATCTTGCGTTGGATGTTGTCGGGAAACGGGCAGACGGGTATCACACTTTGGAAACGGTTTTTCAGACGGTTTCTCTCTATGATACGATTACAGTGACCCTGTTCCCCCACCGAACCGGAGAACAAGCCATTCGGATTCTCTGCAATATTCCGTGGATTCCAAAAGATGAACGGAACATTGCATGGAAAGCGGTGGATTTATTCTTAAAGAAAACCGGATGTCCTGTCGGATTTGACATCTACTTGCAAAAATATATCCCCTCTCAAGCGGGCTTGGGCGGCGGAAGTTCCGACGCAGCAGCGGTTTTATATGCCTGCAATCAGCTGACCGGAGCAGGGCTTTCTCATGCAGAACTCTGTGAAATGGGATTGCAACTGGGGGCAGATGTTCCATTTTTCTTCTACGGCGGTACGGCATATGCTGCCGGCGTTGGCGAAGAAATCCAACCGCTCCCCTATTTGGGCGATGTATCAGTTGTCCTTGCAAAGGGAAAAGGCGGTATCTCCACAGCGGCTGCGTATGCGGCAATGGATTCCCTGCAAAATCCGCCACATCCAAATGTTCCGGAGATGAAACAGCGGCTACAGGCATATGCAGAACCGAAAGACCTTGCACCGCTCTGCGGAAATCTATTCGCAGAAGTCACCGAACTGCCGATTGTCCAGAAGTTGCAACAAGAAATGCTCGCACGGGGAGCATTTGCCAGCCTGATGACGGGCAGCGGCTCGGCGGTTTTCGGGCTGTTCCCCTCGCAAGAACCTGCTCGCAAATGCTGCTCTGCTCTGCGGAAGGTTGTTCCGTTTGTGGCACAGTGCAAGACGATTCCGCATACTTTTTATGCAATATAACTTTCTGAATTCAAAGAGAACATTTCCGAAACGTGGTTTTCGGGAGTGTTCTTTTTTCTGTTTTCAGATAGAAAATCGCAAAACCAAAAAAATCATCGAAATGGCAAACAGGATTTTTCATTTTGTTATTTACTTTTTGGAAAAAGTGTGGTATGATAGTATATGGTTTATTCGTCTTCACGAAAGCACAATTTCATGTTGGATAACCAACCATGCTGCATTCCATGAAATCGGCTCTGCGGACAGCAGAATTTTCATTGTGATTGCAGCGGCAAAGAATTGAGAAGAAGGAGAGCATAACCATGAAATTTGATACAAATTCAGATATGGAACAGGAAGAAGAAGCACTATATTATTATTCCAGCAATAAGAATGAGATTTTCCAAACACAGGACGATACACTTTTTATTAAACCTGGCATTACTGCTTATAACCTGAGAGTTTCTGTTTCCACGCATATTGGGAAAGTGCGTGGAAATCATGAGGATAATTTTTATTTGGAAGGTTTGCGGTTGAATGAAATCTTCCGAAATGATTTTTCTGCAACCTATACCATCAGCGATGCTGACGGCATGAGCTTTGCCGTTTTTGATGGTATGGGCGGGGCTGCTTACGGAGAAATTGCCTCCGAAATTGCAGTACAGACCATGAAAAAATATGAACGCCGCCTGAAAAATGCAGAGGGAATGCGGGCTGTGGATCAAATTGTCACAGAATTTGTCACAGAAGCCAACAATTCTATCTGTGATATGCTGCGAGAAAAAAATTGCCTAAGCGGTGGCACGACTTTTGCAATGCTGTATTTTATTGACGGGCTTGCAAAACTTTATTATCTGGGTGATAGCCGGATTTATATGCAGGATGAAGAAGATTTAATTTGTCTGACACGGGATCACACCCTTGCCAATCAAAAATTAGATGCCGGTATTTATACTGAGGCTCAAGCCAAAAAAAGTGCAGACCAGCACCGTTTAACGCTCTATGTTGGCGTTGATAAGAACGGGTTGGGCTTAAATGCGGACAGCCGTCCGCCGGTTGCATTACAGCCCGGAAGAAAGTTCCTGCTCTGTACAGATGGACTGGTTGACATGTGTTCGGAACAGGAAATTCAAGATATTCTCTCTCAGGATTACTTCAATGAAGCAGCGGTTCTGGTACAGACTGCCGTCAATTATGGCGGCATTGACAATGTTACTTGCATCGTTCTGGAAGTTATTCCAATTGAAGAACCTGCTGAACTTGAATCTGACCCGATGTTATAAGAAATGCAACTGAAATATTACAAAGTGCCGGTATTCTCAAATAGAATACCGGCACTTTTTTGTGATTACATTTCAATTTTCACATTATTCTGTAACTTTAAATTTTTGATATGAAACAATCTGATTTTGATAGCTGCCATTTGTTGCAATGATACCATAATAATAAGTATCAGCGGACAAAATATTGAAATTCACATAATTATCCAAGCGGCTAACATCATACGACTTCGCATTTGGCTTGACGGTTTTCCCTGTTACAAAATTTCCAGAAGCAGTGAAAACGCCAACTGTCAAACTGGTGATATTGGAAGTTGCAGATTTTACTGTTCCACGAATGCTGACCGCTTTTCCCACTTTGATATTGGGAATGGTTCGTCCGCCGGAAAGCGTCAATTTATCTTTGCTTTGTGCACTGCCACTCTTTGCCTTTACCTGAAACGCCTGATTGACCAACTGTTGTGTCTTTGTGCCGTTGGATACCGTTACACGATACAGGTAGCTGCCCGGTGTCAACAGGTTAAAGTTGACATAAGCATCCAACTTTCGCAAATCATATGATTTTGCATTTGGCTTTGCTGTTTTTCCGGTAATCAAGTTTCCGGATGCAGAATAAACACCAACTGTTACACTGGTGATATTGGAAGAGGCAGAGGACACCGTTCCTTTTACTACAACGGACGTTCCCTCTGTGATATTCGGAACACTTGTACCGCCCGAAATGCTCAAGGTGTCGGATGCTGTTGTACTTCCGTTCGCAGAAACCGTGAATTTCTGCTCTACAACTGGGAAATTCGTTGTAGTAGCGTTGGTTGCAAAGACTCTATAATAATAAGTACCTGCCTTCAAGTCACCGAAGCTGACATACGCATCCAGATTGCGGACATTGTAGGTCTTAGCATTTGGAGCTACTGTCTTTCCAGTTACCAACTTGTTGTTGCTGTCATAAACGCCAACCGTCACGCTCTTCAAGTTGGAAGATGCGGAAGTGACTGTTCCTCGAATCGAAACCACGTTGCCGACCTTGATATTCGGAATGGTTACACCGCCGGTTATGCTCAGCTTGTCGGTTGTGGTGGTACTGCCATCCGAAACGGTAAATTTCTGATTGACTACAGCAACATTTGTATTTGCTGCGTTCGATGCAATGACTTTGTAATAATATGTTCCGGCTTTCAAATCACCAAAGCTGACATATGCATCCAGATTGCGGACATTGTAGGTCTTAGCATTTGGAGCTACTGTCTTTCCTGTCACCAACTTGTTATTGCTATCGTAAACACCAACTGTGACACTCTTTAAGTTGGACGATGCGGAAGTGACTGTTCCTCGAATCGAAACCACATTGCCGACCTTGATATTTGGAATTGTCACACCGCCGGTTATGCTCAGCTTGTCGGTTGTGGTAGTACTGCCATCGGAAACCGTGAATTTCTGGTTGACCACGGCATAATTCGTATGGGTTGCATTCGTTACTAATACCTTATAATAATATGTACCAGCAGACAATCCGCCAAACTTTACATAAGGGTCTATTTTTGAAACATCATAGGATTTTGCATTTGGCACAACCGTTCTTCCCGTAACGCTTGTGCCATCTTCCCGATAAATTCCAACAATTAATTTTGTAATGTTAGAGGTTGCAGAAGTCACCGTTCCTCGAATCGAAACCGACTTTCCTGCTGTAATATTCGGGATTGTCACACCATTGGTCATTTTGATTTGATCTGTCGTGGTACTGCTGCCGGATTCCGAAACTATGAACTTCTGATTCACGGCTTCATAATCCTTGTGGGCAGCATTGGTTACCAACACCTTATAATAATAAGTACCCGCTTTCAAGTTTCCGAACTTTACCGCTGCATCCATATTTGCAACATTGTATGTTTTTGCATTCGGAGATGCAGAATTTCCGGTTATCAACGTATTGTTTGCATCAAACACCCCAACGGTAATCTTGGTAATATTCGATTTTGCAGAAGTGACAGTCCCACGAATGGATACAGCTTTTCCAACCATAATATTTGGAATCGTCGCATTGTTGGTGATTTTAATGCTGTCGTCGGTTGCTGTGCTGCTGGAAGATACGGTAAACTTTTGATTGACAACCGTATAATTCGTATGCGTACCATTGGTAACGGTAATCTCATAGGTATAAGTACCTACCGGCAATTCGCTGAAATCCACAAAGTCATCCAATTTCTTGACATTGAACACGGATGCAGTTGGGTAAGCATTTTTTCCGGTTACCATCTTATGATTGCTGTCATAAACGCCAACGGTAATGGTTGTGATATTGGATGAAGCAGAACGAACGATTCCGCTGATGGAAACAGATGTGCCCACGGTAATATTGGGAATCTTGCTGCCATTTTCAATCGTAATTGCATCTTCTGTCGCCCCAACTTGTACAGTCGGGTCACTGGATACGACAAAACTTTGATTGATCACAGTGAAATCCTGATGGGTCGCATTGCTGGCAGTGACACGATAGTGATAAGTACCTGCCTGCAATGTTTCAAATGGCAGGTCATCGTTTAAGCTCTGCAAATTAAACTCCACCTGATTGGGAGAAAGTGTTTTTCCAATGACCTGTTTCCCAGTCGCATCATACACCCCTGCTGTTAAAACTGTAATTTTGGAAAAATCAGATTTTACAGTTCCGTTGATGGCAAGCGGCGTTCCCTGTATGATATTTGGAATGGCATCATTTCCGGAAATACTTAAAAAATCGGCTGGTGCATATTCCTCCGGTAAAACCTCCGTAACGGCTTCTTTTGTCTGTTCTGTAGGATCTGGTGTTGATACCATCGCCGCTGCCCCTGTCATTGCAGTTCCCTGAATGGAAAGCAATGCCAAAAAGACGCTGACAAATACTTTTATTTGATTCTGGTTTTTCATAATTCCTCTTCCTTTCTGCAAAGCGTTTTGTTCGATGTGTTCTGTTGCTGATTGCTGTAAATTCCTGTCCGATTTTTTTCTAAGGACAGGCGGTAAAATATGTTCAAAAATGATTAGAAAGATGTATGAAATGATATAAAATTTTATGTTCAGAAAGAGAACCCATTCCCGTTCTGAAGATACTTTCATTATAGCATAATTTCTGTGGACTGTCAAGCAATATTCATATTTTCCACACGTTTGATTGAGTTGGTATTCAGAGAATAAATTTCCATCTCTGACCAACTTTCGATAATTTTTATTATAAATGACACAAATTTATTGAAAAGTTTTCATTTCCCATTTATTCCAGAAAAAAGCCAACAAAATGACTTGACAAAAAGAGCTTGCTGTGTTACACTACAAAACAGAAAAAATAACAAGATGAGGATGTGGATATTTTGGAACAAACAAAACCGAATAAAAACAAGTGGATTTCCTTTCTGGCGGACGGGATTCTGTCCGGTCTGATGCTGGGAATTGGCGGCATGGTGAGCCTCTCCAGTGAAAACCGATTCTTAGGGGCATTCCTGTTCTCGCTGGGACTGTTCTGTATCGTACAGTTCAAGTATGGATTATTCACCGGAAAAGTCGGATACATTGTCAGCCGGGATTTACCTTATGTTGCAGAAACCGCTGTCACTCTTGTGGGCAACGCCCTTGGAACATTGATTGCAGCCCTCCTGCTCCGACAAGTTCGGTTCTTTACATCGACTGTTAGCACGATGGATGTTACCATCTCCGACCGGGTACAGGCAACTGTTGACGGCAAAATTCATGACAATCCGCTGAGCATTTTTATTCTGGCAATTTTCTGCGGAATTCTGATGTTTACTGCTGTAGAAGGCAGCCGGAAATGCAAAGAAGAAAAGAACTTTGCTGGTTCGCTGTTCGTCGTTGTCATGCCAGTTATGGTCTTCATCATCTGCGGATTCAACCACTGTATTGCAGATATGTTCTACTATTTCTTTGCTGGTTGCCCAGAGCCGTCCAAGGCAATTGTTTACTTCATTCTTGCCATTGCCGGAAACAGTGTTGGTGGTATGATTATTCCGCTGCTGAAAAAGTTATCGAATCAGCCACTCTAAAAACAGCGTTATTCTTACAAACACAAAAAGCGTACCCGTTGCAAAAACGGATACGCTTTTTTTCATGCAAAATACAGCAATTCTTACTTCTGCTGATAACAGATAAAGGCTGCATCAGTTGCCTTCGGGTCTTTTACCTTTGTAAAGGAACTGATGACTGGAACGACAATCAAAGACAAAATCATCAGGATTGCACCAATATTAATCGGAGATGCCAGATTCAGCGGCAGAGAAGCTGCGGACTTTGTCAGGGCTGGGAACCAGCCAAATCCAAATAGAATCATGTGTCCAATTGTACCGCCAACGCCCAGAATGAAACTTGTCCAGACTGCCGGAACAGTTACCTTCTTGCTATACAGACCAAAGACGAACGGCCCTAAGAAAGAACCAGCCAGTGCTCCCCAAGAATAGGACATCAGCGTGGAAATGGACGCATTCTTATTGAACGCAATCAAAACGGAAATCAGCAGGAATGCAGCAATCAGCACCCGCATAATGATGACTTCTTTCTTTTCGCTGTGGTGCTTCATTCTCGGACGGATGAAGTCAATGGTCATGGTAGAACTGGATGTCAAAACCAATGAGGACAGCGTAGACATAGAAGCGGACAATACCAGAACCACAACCAGACCAATCAGCAAATCAGGCAGAGCACTTTGCAGCATTGCCGGAACCATGGCATCATATTCCGGCTTGCCATTTGCCAGTGTGGCAATGGCAGTCTTTCCGCTTTCCCCGTTCAAGGTGCAGAACAACCGGTCAAATCCGCCCATGAAGTAAGAGCCGCCAGCAACCACCAATGCAAAAATCGTGGAAATTACCGCACCTTTGCGGATGCCATCGGTATTCTTGATGGCATAAAACTTATGCACCATCTGCGGAAGTCCCCATGTACCAAGCGAGGTCAGAATAACAACACCCAGCAGGTTCAGCGGTTCAGGTCCAAACAAGGTTGCATACTGTCCCTGTTCGATTTCGCCCATCTGCCGCAGGGATTCTGAAAAGCCGCCATGATTCTGTAAGGTACAGACAACCACCGCTGCAATTCCAATCAGCATAACAATGCCCTGAATAAAGTCATTCAAAGCCGTTGCAGCGTATCCGCCAAGGATGACATAAATAGCGGTGACAATTGCCATGGCAATGATGATGATTCGGTAAGAAGCATCCGATTCCAAATCAAATGCCATATTAAACAGACGGGATAAGCCATTGTAAACCGAAGCCGTATAAGGAATCAGAAATACAAATACAATCAGGGCAGCGGCAATCTTTAAGCTAACAGACTGAAAGCGATTCCCGAAAAATTCCGGCATCGTCTTTGCCTGTAAGTGATTGCTCATCAGGCGAGTGCGTTTGCCCAGTACCAGCCATGCAAGGGCACTGCCGAGCACAGCATTTCCGATTCCAATCCATGTGGACGAAACCCCGTAGTTCCACCCAAACTGTCCAGCATAGCCAATGAATACAACAGCGGAAAAATACGATGTTCCATAGGCAAATGCTGTCAGCCATGAACCGACACTATTCCCGCCCAGCACAAAATCGCTGACGGATTTGGTTTTGCTGGCTGTATAGATTCCAATGCCCATCATGATGGCAATGTATACAATCAGCATTGCAAGCGTAATTGCGGTTGTCATAATCAAACATTCTCCTTTTTGATTTAGAATCCAATCGGTATCAAAGATTTGCCGTTCCGCTTTCGAAAATCTCTGCGTGAAATGAATTCCATAAGTTCTGTAACGATTGTACAGTGTTTCTATTTTACCATAAAACCCCGAGAAAGTCAATTTGTTTTGTAAATATTGCATTTTATTTTTAAAAAAACAATCGACATCGACACAAAAATATGTTATAATAGAGATTGCATCGGGGAAATCACTACAAATGCACTTTTTAACATCCATTAAACACCCATTACAAAACAGAAAGGAATGAATTTCTATGGAACGAACCAACACCAAAGACATTGTTTCAAAAGTCGCTTATTTAATCGGCGTGAAAAAAACCGTTTTATACAACCAATTTGAAACAGAACGTCCCGGATATTTAAAAGAACTGGACGAAAACCAAAACGCCCGTACCATCCGCAGCCTTTGTAAATTGCGAATGACACTGTTGCATCGATTCAAAAAAATTGATGATATGCTGCGATTTGAACTGAAAAACCTCAAGACCATTGAATTTTTTGATAAGGATGATATTAAACAGCTGGAGAAATGGGAAATCCCAGTGATTTTAGTCAACTCTCGTTCTTCTCTTTACATGGAGCATTTTAATGACCTCATTCAGGAACACATTGATGCTTGCAAAGACCTGTTTCCGGAATGGCTGAAATGGGAATATCTCCGCAGCCTGTTCCTCATGCCGAAAAACAAAAAGACCGATGTTCCAAAATCAGAATTTTCAAAATATATGGCAAATATGGAATTTTATCCGTATCAAACCTATATTTACTGGCAGCATCCAAAGGACTGCGGAAATATGCTGTTCAACGATAATAAATTTGTCAATATCTTATATGAGATGCACAACGACTATTTCTTTGAAACCGAAAAGGTGCTCGATGCTGGTGAAACCACCAAAACCACCATTTATGATTTCATTGAACGGGGCGAACGAACTGTGATTATTGTAGACTGCGAAAACTCCGATGTCTATAAATTATATGCGACCTTAAAAAATCTCAATCAGGAAGAATTGCAAAAGGTCAAGAAAATCATTCTGTTCGATGATGTCCATACGACCCGTGCATGGTCATGTTTGTCCCACTTCTTGGATATTGAAGTGGAACACATCGAAGTGGAACGGGTTAATGACTATAAATCCTTGGTTGATATCAAGATGACGGCAGGTGCTTGCAAGGAATTTTACAGCAATGACATTCAATCGTTTATCCTGGTATCCAGCGATTCGGACTATTGGGGACTGATTTCCTCCCTGCCGGATGCAGATTTCTTAGTAATGATTGAATACGGCAAGTGTGGAAAAGACATCAAGGAAAAACTTGAAAACAACGGCATTTTCTATTGTTCGATTGATGACTTCTGTTCCGGAAACATCGCAGAACTGAAAAGTTATGCCCTGCAAGAAGAACTGAAAGGACAGCTGGAGCAGGCATTGAATTTGAATGCTCATACACTACTTGAAACAGTTTATCGAAACTGTCGGATTCAAGCAAGCGAAACCGAACAAAAGAACTTCTATGACCGTTACCTTCGCACATTGCAACTGACAATGGATGCAGACGGCAATTATCTCATTAAGCCGAAAACATTCTAACGCAAAGCAGCGATTTCCCCGTAGCAAACAAAATCGGCAGCCACAAGTTTTTCTGTGACTGTCGATTTTCTATTTATCGAATTTTCACATCGTCCAGTGTCAGCGTGGTGAGCATTTCGGTTGTAATCTCTTCACAGTCGGCAAGACGGTTTGCCTGTCGAGTCAATGCCGTATCAAAAAAGTTCCGGACTTCTCGCCCATTTGCAAAAGATTCCGATTTTTCCGCACAGCGTTTCCGGAAATATTGCAACACATAGAAATTTGCTTCAGCTGTTGGCTCTAACGCACTCTTTTCACAGATATGCTGGAAAATCGTCAGCAATTCTTCCGGCGTATAGTCTGCAAAATAAATGACTTTCCGGAATCGAGAACGCAACCCCGGGTTCGAGTCCAGAAACTGTTCCATCTCTGCCGGATACCCTGCTACAATGACGACCAAATCATCCCGATGGTCTTCCATCTCTTTCAGCAGTGTGTTCACGGCTTCCATACCGAAATCATTGCTGCCCGCAGCAGAAGTCAATGTATACGCTTCATCAATGAACAACACGCCGCCCAATGCCTTTTGAATCACCTTTTTGGTGCGAATGGCGGTTTGTCCAACATAGCCGCTGACCAGTCCGGCACGGTCGGTTTCGACCAAATGCCCTTTTGAGAGAACCCCCAGCCCAGCATAGATTTCCGAGAGCAAACGGGCAACGGTTGTTTTCCCCGTTCCCGGATTTCCCGAAAAAACCATATGTAAGGAAACTTGCAGCGGCGGCAATCCTCGTTCCTGTCGCAGCTGCCGCAGCCGAACCAGATTGATTAAGCTGCTTAGCGTTTCTTTTACCTGCTGCAAACCAGTCAAGCTTTCCAGCTCTTCCATACACACCGCCAGCGGACGGATTTCTGGTGCTTCAGGTGCTTCGGGGGTGGATTCTTCCGATGCTGCTTCCGGCTCTTCGGGAGCAGCTGGCATTGCTGGTTTCCAGCCACTCGGAATTGCAAAAGGCTTTTCTTTTGCAGTGCTCCGCCAGCCTTGCAACTTTCGATTGCGATAGACTCGCAACGGCAACAAAATCGCTGCAATGGCAGATGCCTGCCGTTCATCTCGCTGGTTGGTGTCGGCAGTAAAAGACAGTCCCATCAGATTCAGCAGGTTTAAAAAGAAAAGCGATAAGCTGCTGTCCCCTTGCTCTGCTAAATCCACTCGAATCCACAAGTCCAGCAAGCCACGCAAGGTATCCTGCACGCTCTCTGCTGTAAATGGATGCCGCTTGCAAAATGTTTGCAGCTGTGAGAGGGTCATGTTATAATGCAGCAAGTCGTTTAAATACTGCACTTCTGTTTCTTCCAGTTGGCGGTCTAAATTTGCAAGATATAACAGGTATTTATAATAGGCAAATCCGGCAAATTCCGCAAGCGGCTGCTGATTGCCGAGGATGCGTTCGCCGTTTTTTTCGTAAAGTTCACAGAGATAATAGGTATATTGAATGGCTGTTTGCAGGGTTTCTGATGCCATAGCTGCCTCCATTGATTGGATTTTTTAGACTTCGTTTTCCTGAAAAAGAAACGGTCTTAAATCTTCGTATAATTTTTGATAGGTTTCTAATAACTTCTGATTGGTTTTCTCCCGATTTTTCGACAGTTCGGAAATGGCAATGGCTTTCGCCTGATTGGCAATGTCGCCCGGAATGGCGTTGTTGGGAATCTTGGAAAGATTGTCCATGGCTGCTTGTAGATAATCGTTTTCTGTTTGCAGCTGTCCCAGTAACCGCAGTAAAATCTGATAGTTTTCTTTCAATTCCGCAGCGGTAAAAATCGTTTGCATGGCGGTGCTCCTTTCTGGATTGTGCGATTAGTTCTATTATACCGAGTTTTGGGGATATTGTCAAGAAAAAACAAAACTGCCGCTTCCACAATCGGAAATGGCAGTTTCTTGTTTCTCGTATTTTCTTTTTACAGCAGCTTCCGCTTCAACAGAACTGCATCCAAAATGGTAATCGCATCATCTGCATTCAAATCCGCTGCAACTGCATTCCGTTTTTTCAAGGTTGCTTTGTTGCAAAGATGTTTTTGCAGCAGGACAATATCCGGCAAGTTGACCGTTCCATCTCGGTTGACATCGCCCAGCAAGACCGTTCCGCCCTCTGGCTCTTCGCCCCAGACTAGTTCGCCATCCTGATATGCTGTGATTTTTTCCGTTCGGGTGTATTCATCCAAAATCAAGCCATCTCGGCTGTAGTCATCGGTCGGGTCCCAGTGAGTTGTATAGTTGGCATCCATCTTCGGAATCAAGCCAAAGTGGAACACTCTTGTTCCATAGAATGCACAGCCATTCCAGCTGATTTCCACATAATACGTTCCGTTATCATCCCATTTGACTGGCTTGGAAATCGTTGCAAAACTCTCTCCGTTGGTGTTGGCATTTTCTTCATCATAGTAAATTTCAATGTCCAAATCATCAATGGTCTGCCCTGCTTTCAGCATCTCATTGATATTAAAGAAATACCGAGCACTCAGTGTGCTGATGTACCGAGGCGGCAAGGAGGTATCGTTGCAAATGGAAATTTCAATCTGCGAACGGGCATCCGTTTCCTGCATCACTCTTGCATCAATATAAATTTCCTGAATATCGCCCTTCATAGACGCTTCAGACGGTGGGAAGTTTTCCACAGGCTTATTCCCCATTGCCTTGCCATAATACTGGTACAATCCTGCACACGCTCCGACAAAGGCAGCGTTATAGTCTACGGCAACTTCGTTGTAGATGTAATCTTTGGTCTGGTCGTTGTGGAAATCCTTTTCATCTGGCCCACCGACTAACGCCCCCCAAAGAACATGTGTCTGGTCTGCTGGTTCATCCATGTTCAATGTCTTAGAACCATGTGCAGCCCGATGGTGTGGATGCGAAGCAGCGTTCTTGGAATAGCCGACAATATATGCACGATTCATCGGATTTTTTCCCATGATGTATTCCATCTGACCTTCTGCCCAGTCTGCAAATTTGTCATCGCCCGTTTCTTTTTCATAGACCAGTGCACAGAGCTGTGCAGCTGCATCATACCGACAAGAACCATAGTTATTCAGCATGGAAAAACCAGCTGGTGTTTTTGCCAGAAATGTCGTGTCGGTGGTATCTGCAACAAATGGTGCTGTTTTCGGGTCATATGGCAAGTTCCACAGAACATCATCCGACCCGCCCGGGTCAGCATGCGTCAAGCCCGACCAATATTCCAGATTCCAGCGGAAAATATACCAATCTCTTGCCGTGTTGGTAATCGGGGCAAGTTTTGCAAACACACCGCCCCACACAGTATCCCAGCAATGCACCCAGATATTCTGCCAGCAGTTTCCGGTGTCTGCAATGATTCGCTTCAAATAACCGGTACTGATCGGCTGTGTATTAATGTTTGCTGCGATCATTCTGGTACAG
>ERZ772886.2771-NODE-2771-length-13509-cov-5.239260_pt1 | contig 13509 bp, 10 predicted proteins | sample MGYA00512128_ERZ772886 | MGnify/ENA primary metagenome ERZ772886 (study PRJEB29015, sample SAMEA2737698) | human gut metagenome | biome: human gut; feature: human-associated habitat; material: faeces | place: China | collected 2012 ... | reverse complement strand
GCGCTGCCCCTTGACCCCGCAAGGGAGTTCCTCCCTTGACCCTTTCGCGCGATTGAGTTGGTGACTTCTGCACACTGCTTCCGCGTGTTTATTGGGGGAACCCAAGGGGCGCTGCCCCTTGACCCTTTCGCGCGATTGAGTTGAACGCGACTGCATACAGTGTCCGCGTGTTTATGAGGGAAACGGGCGAAATTAGAAGCGCATCCGCTCCTCAATGTAGCTGCGCAGATCTTTCAGCGACACGCGCTCCTGCAGCATGGTGTCGCGGTCGCGAACCGTGACCGACTGCGTCGCTTCGGTGTCGAAGTCCACGCAGATCGTGAACGGCGTGCCGATTTCGTCCTGACGGCGATAGCGCTTGCCAATCGAACCCGTCTCGTCGTAATCCACCGGGAAATACTTCGCCAAATCCGCGTGGATTTCACTCGCCAGCGCGCCCAGCTTGTTCTTTTGCAGCGGCAGAACGGCAGCCTTGTAGGGCGCCAGCGCCGGATGCAGGTGCAGCACCGTGCGCACGTCGCCGCCCTCCAGCTCCTGCTCTTCGTAGGCATTGCACAGGAACGCCAGCACCATGCGGTCAACGCCCAGCGACGGCTCGATGCAGTAGGGGATGTAGCGCTCGTTCGTCACCGGGTCGAGGTATTCCAGCGACTTGCCGGAATGGTTTTGATGCTGCGTCAGGTCGTAATCCGTGCGGTCGGCGATGCCCCAGAGTTCACCCCAGCCGAACGGGAATAGGAACTCGAAGTCCGTCGTCGCCTTGGAGTAGAACGCCAGCTTCTCCGGCTCATGGTCGCGCAGGCGCAGGCTGTCCTCTTTGATGCCCAGCGAAAGCAGCCACTGCTTGCAGAACGAACGCCAGTAGTCGAACCACTGCAAATCCTCGCCGGGCTTGCAGAAGAATTCCAGCTCCATCTGCTCAAATTCGCGGACACGGAAGATGAAGTTGCCGGGGGTGATTTCGTTGCGGAAGGACTTGCCGATCTGCGCGATGCCCGCCGGGAGCTTCTTGCGCATGGAGCGCATGACGTTGGCGAAGTTGACGAAGATACCCTGCGCGGTTTCAGGACGCAGGTAAATCTCGTTCTCCGGCGTTTCCATCACGCCCGCATGGGTCTTGAACATCAGGTTGAACTGGCGGATGCCGGTGAAATCCTTCTTGCCGCACTTCGGGCAGACGATGTCGTGCTCGGCAATGTACTTCTCCAGCTCAGCGTTCGTCCAGCCGTCGCCGGTTTCCGCGCCGCCGGTGAAGTCCTCAATCAGTTTGTCTGCGCGGTAGCGCGCCTTGCACGCCTTGCAGTCCATCAGCGGGTCGTTGAAGCCGCCGACGTGACCCGACGCCACCCACACTTCGCGGTTCATCAGAATTGCGCAGTCAAGCCCCACGTTGTACTTGCTTTCCTGCACAAATTTCTGCCACCACGCCTTTTTCACGTTGTTCTTGAATTCCACACCCAGCGGGCCGTAGTCCCATGTATTTGCCAAACCGCCGTACAGTTCGCTTCCGGCAAAAATCAGACCGCGGTTTTTGCACAGCGCAACCAGTTTGTCCATCGTCAAATCAGCCATCGTGATTTCCTCCTGAAAAAGTGAGAATCTAACAAATGTAATGATAGGCGCAAACGCTCACTTTGTCAAGGCTGGAACGCATTTTTTCCACCGAAAACGCTGATTTTCCGTGCTGAAATCTGCTGATTTTCCCGCAAACGATATTTTTCGCAAATTTCCCGAAAAAAATTTCATTTTCCCTCTTGCATTTTCCGAAGAAGTGTGCTATTATATCAATGTTGTCAGTGCGATTCACTCGCCGGCACACGGATGCTGATATAGCTCAGTTGGTAGAGCGCATCCTTGGTAAGGATGAGGTCACCAGTTCAAATCTGGTTATCAGCTCCATAAGCCTTGCATTTTGCAGGGCTTTTTTCGTGTTTTGGGGCGGAATTTTGCATTTTTAAGCAGCACACCATGCAGTCTTGACATTTTCCTGACCTCATCCCTATTTTTCTGCACCTGCCGCTTCCTTGACGGTGAATTTGCCTCAAAAGCAAGGTGCGCAGGTCTGATAATCGCCTGCGCACCGCGAGGTTCACTTATTTTCCTCCACTTCTACCGTCTGTACCGACTCCTTCTCCCGCCACGTCTCTTCCTTCACCAGCGTCGCGAACCAAATGCAATCCCCAACCATGCGGTTCTTGTGGCTCGATGGCGAGTTAATCTTCTGATTATTCAGCGCAATCGTGCTCGATGAGCCGCCGTCGAGGTTGTATGCGTTGTCCAGCCCAAACTGCACGCACAGGTTTGCCATCTGCACAAGGTCGAAGCCGACGGATTTCGGGGCGGTGCTTTCCGGCCCCTCGTTCGTCAGTATCAGGTATTCCAGCTTGCCGATCTGCCCGATGACCATCCGCTGGGCTTTCTTGGCTTTGCCGTTGTCGATGGTCACGTCATCAAGGCTCGTGAGCGGAACGCCGTCCACCACCAGCGCGGGGCCGAAGCAGAAGGCGTGCAGAACGGTGCCGCCGCCGGCAATGTACTCGTCCCACTTCGCCTGCGTGGTGCGGGTGATGAGGTGGAAATCACCGTTCTCGTCCACAATCAGCTCGTCGCGGCCCTTATGCGGACGCATCCGCAGCGTCCGACCGTTGCGGACGACGATGCCTTGCTCATGGTAGAGGCAGTAGTCGCCGTCGATGCCCATGACGGCGTTGAAGCGCTTCGTCATGTCGTTAACGTGGCGCGCCTGCTTCGACGGGTACTTGTTCGCGAAGCCTGTGCGGAATTGGCTCACGTCAGTCAGCTTGACGCGCGCGGACATGACGGTTGTTGTGCCTTCGCCGGGTGCATCAACCTGCTGCAAATCCTGCGTCCAGTAGGTGATGTCAATCTGGATGTCGATGGAATCATCATGGTAGCCGCCGTTATTGGGCAGGTAGCAATCCGGGTTCGGCAGGTTGGGGGAAACCTTGATATCCCACGGAATTGGCTCGAAATCAGGCGCGTCCTCCGCCAAAGCGGGAACAATCAGCAGCGCGCAGAGCAAAAGCGAAATCAGGCGTTTCATTCGGAAATGTACCTCCTACGGTGTTCTACTTATCAGACGAATCAAAAGGGGAAAACGTTGTCATGTACGAAAATTTAATTTTTTTGTAACAATTTTGCGGATGCGCGCCATTTCGCCCAAAAGTTGAAATTCCCTCTTGCATCAGCGCGCAAAATGGCGTATAATAAGCCTGTCAAATGACCCCGCTTGACGGGAGAAAAGCAGCTTTTGTCCTTCCAGAGAGCCGCCGGATGGTGCGAGGCGGCAGGGCGCGGGTGCTTCTTCCACTCCTGAATGGGGGCAGACGAGGAGTCTGCCGGGTTCGCCCGATACAGCGAGCATGAGTGGTCTGACGTGCGTCAGGCAAACTGGGTGGCAACGCGAGCTTCTCGTCCCGGAATTTTACGGGATGGGAAGCCTTTTTGGTTTCCGCCAAGCAAAAAAGGAGGATTTTTTCCGATGCTGGACATCAATCTGCTCCGTACCAATCCCGAATTGGTGAAGGAGAACATCCGCAAGAAGTTTCAGGACGAAAAGCTCGTCATGGTCGACGAAGTCGTCGAGATGGACAAGGAGTACCGCGCCGCGATTCAGCAGGCGGACACCCTGCGCAACCAAATTAAGGTTGCGTCCAAGCAGATTGGCATGCTGATGGGCAAGGGTCAGAAGGAAGAGGCTGAAAAGGCGAAGGAACAGGTCGCCGTTTACAAGGCGGATCTGGAGGGCCTTGCGGCGAAGGAAGACGAATTGCAGGCGGAAATCCGCAAGCGGATGCTCGTTATTCCGAACATCATTGACCCGTCTGTGCCGATTGGCAAGGATGACAGCCAGAACGTGGAAATCGAGCGCTTCGGCGAGCCCGTCGTGCCGGATTTCGAGATTCCGTATCATGTGGATATCATGGAGCGCCTGCACGGCATCGACCTTGACAGCGCCCGCAAGACCTCTGGCAACGGCTTCTATTACCTCATGGGCGATATTGCTCGCCTGCACTCCGCGATTCTGTCCTATGGCCGTGACTTCATGATCGACCGCGGCTTCACCTACTGCATCCCGCCGTACATGATCCACGGCGACGTGGTGACGGGCGTGATGAGCTTCGCCGAGATGGAGAACATGATGTACAAGATCGAGGGCGAAGACCTCTATCTGATCGGTACGTCCGAGCACTCCATGATCGGCAAGTTCATTGATACGATTCTGGACGAAAGCCAGCTGCCGCAGACGCTGACCAGCTATTCCCCCTGCTTCCGCAAGGAAGTTGGCGCGCATGGCATTGAGGAGCGCGGCGTGTACCGCATCCACCAGTTCGAGAAGCAGGAGATGATCGTCGTCTGCAAGCCGGAGGACAGCCCGATGTGGTTCAACCGCCTGTGGCAGAACACCGTCGATTTCTTCCGCTCGATGGATATCCCGGTTCGCACGCTGGAATGCTGCTCCGGCGACCTTGCTGACTTGAAGGTGAAGTCGCTGGACGTGGAAGCGTGGTCTCCGCGCCAGAAGAAGTACTTTGAGGTCGGCAGCTGCTCGAATCTGGGCGATGCGCAGGCGCGCCGCTTGAAGATTCGCGTCAAGAGCGACGACGGCCGCAAATACTTCGCGCATACGCTGAACAACACCTGTGTTGCGCCGCCGCGTATGCTGATTGCCTTCCTCGAAAACAACCTGCAGGCCGACGGCCGCATCCGCATTCCGGAAGCGCTGCGGATGTACATGGGCGGGAAGGAATATATCGGCTGATTGGGCTGAAGGGAAAATTGCAAAGGGACGGGTGCAGGGGGGATGCTCCCTGCACCTGTTTTGTATACACAATTATTCTGCATTGAGCAAAGGCAGTTTCACGAGCGAAGTTACTGCGACAACAATAAATTTGCTGATATTTCCGTTGATATTTCTGCTGATTGATGATATAATATTCGCGTGAGAAAGGAGTTGACCACGATGACCTCTGTTATGAGCGCAATCAAGAACACTGTTCCGATTACCCAGTTCAATCGGGGACTTGCAGGAAAAATCTTTGAGGAAGTTAAGCAAACTGGTGCAAAAGTTGTCATGAAAAATAACATGGCAGAATGCGTTCTGCTTTCGCCGGAGGAATATGTACGGCTGATGGACGAATTGAACGATGCGCGTCTGCTGGCTGTGGCATCGGAGCGCATGACGCATTACGACCCGTCGAAACTGATTTCCGAAGAAGAAATGAACCGTCGCCTTGGCGTTACTGAGGATGACCTCAAGGATTTTGAAAGCGTGGAAATTGAATGAACTGGAAACTTGAATACCTTCCGGAAGCCGAGGATGACTTCAAGGCGCTTGATGGCAGTCAGAGAAATCTTGTCCTGAAAGCAATTAAGAAGGTACAGCAGAATCCGCTGCCTGCGGACGAAAATGGCTATGGAAAGCTGCTTGGCAATCAAAACGGAAAAAACCTTGCTGGACTGCTGAAAATCAAGCTGCGCGCCGCTGGAATACGCGTCGTTTATCAGCTTCAGCGCACGGAAACGGCTATGCTGGTGATTGTCATCGGCGTGCGTGCGGATGAAGAAGTGTACGAAATTGCACAGAAAAGAGCCGCAAAGCATCATTTACTGGGGTGAACGCACAAGCTGGGTGCATGGAGCGCATTTTGCTCCCTGCACCCGTTTTTTCTTTTCCACACGCCCTTCTTTTCCGCCGCCCGCCCGCATACCATCCATCAGCCGAATCAACGGGCAAGGAGGCGGACAAACATGAAACTTCCCAAACTTCCGAAACTTCCATCCATCAAATCCCTTCATCTCCCCAGCCGCATCACGATGGAACGGCTGCTCATTGTCTCCGCGGCGGCGCTTGTAGTTGTCCTCGCCGTCCGCGGCGGACAGCAGACCCAAACCGCCATGCAGCAGACTGACTTCACCCCCGATGTCAGCACCCAAACCATCGCGGACGCATCGCCGGATGTCGAAATGACCGCTACCGTCTGCTGGTATGAGGACGGCGAGGGGTATCTCGTGCCGGTCACGCGCCAGATTCCGCTGCAGGACGGCGTGGCGAAGGCGACGCTGAGCCTGATGGTGAAGTCGTCGGAAAATGACCTCGCGGCGGCGCGCATGGGGCTGCGGAACGTCATTCCAGAGGGCGTGACGTTCGATTTGGACATTTCCGGCGGCAAGGCGCGCGTGGACTTGAGCAAGGAGGCGCTGAGCTGCCAGAACGCGGAGGAAGAGCTGCTGATGGTGCAGGGGACGGCGGCGGCGCTGTGCGGGTTTGACACGGTGCAGGAGGTAACGTTCCTCTTTGACGGTCAGAAGCGCTCGCAGTTGACGCACGGGACGGACGTGTCGGGCGTGTTCAAGGCGGACGGCGTGAATCTGGAAAGCGTGGAGACGACGGCGAACCTGACAAATGCGTCGCGGGTGCAGCTGTATTTCCCGTCGGCGGACGGGCGGCTGATGGTGCCTGTTACGCGGACGGTGTTTTCCCCCGCTGACCTGACCACGGCAATGCTGGAACTGGCGAAAGGCCCGGAGAAGGACAGCGGGCTGGAGATTCCGCTGCCGAAGGACTGTGGTCTGCGGTCGGTGACGCTGAAGAACGGTGTCGCGACAATTGACTTCACAAAAGAATTTGCGTCCCTTGCGACGGCGGAGGACGCAAGCGCGGCGACAAGTCAGGCGCTCCGGGCGATTGTGTTCACGGCGAGCCAATTTCCGGGCGTGAAGAAAGTCGAGGTGCTGGTGGAAGGAAAGCCGTTCGAGGCGCAGCCGTCGGCAGTAACGACGTTCGTGAATCAGGCGGACGAAGTGATGGCGCAGTATCCGGGGCTGATTACGGTGGACTAAGGCACCACCGCACAACTCGGCGGCGCGTCTGCCGATGTCTTTTCCGCCATCTGCGGCATGCAAATTTCTCGATTTACCGCCAGTAAACCTTCGAAATTTGCATTTGCATCTGACGAAAAATCCATTCGTCAGCCGACCACCTCATTTGTGCGGTGTTACCCTAATACTATTTCCTGCATTCGCCTGCGCCATCTGCTTGCGCCGCGAATTTGGAAATAGTATAAAAAAGGCGGGTGCGCGGAGATTCAAACTCCATGCACCCGCTTTGCGTATATCAATAATTACTTCTTGTTTCCCCCGAACAGCCCCGTGATTCCGCCCAGAATCCCGCGCGTCACCTGCCGCGTCACTTCGCGGGTCGCGGTGCTAATCGCCGTATTCTGCACGCGCCCCAGCAATGAGTCGTTCTTCCGGGCGCGCGCGGCACGTTCTTCGCGCAGTTCATCCGCGTGCTTCCGGCGTTCTTCCGCCTGGCGTTCCTTCTCGGCTTTCTCAGCCGCTTTGCGCTGCTTCTCCGCCTCGCGCTCCTGCGCCTTCGTCGTTGTCGGCGCTGCTGCGGGCTGCGCCTGAACCGGGACGTAATTGCCCGTCGCGGGGTCAAGCTGCATCGGCATCATTTTCTGCACATACTGCCCGCTTGCCGGGTCGTAGACCATCACCAGCATGTTTTGCACCTGCGGCTGCTGCACAGTCAGCACCGGGACGGGCTGCGCCTGACCTATCGGCTGCTGCTCCTGCTGATTCTGCCACGCCGGACGTGCAGGTTCGTCCGCCGCCATCCACGCGGGACGCGGCGTGCTGCCCTGTGCGGCAGGCTGTGCCTGAGCCATCGGCTGGGCAGCCTCGCGCTGCACATAATGCCCTGTCTGCGGGTCGAACACGAGGAAAGCATCGGGGCGGCTGACCGTCGGCGCAGCGGTCGAAATCTGCGGCGCGGCGGCTTCCGGCGCGGGCATCTGCTCCTTCTGGAACGCGCTCGCCAGCATTTCGTAGGCGGAAACGCGGTCAACCGGCGTGTCGTAAACGCCGCGGAAGGGGCTGGATTCGATGCACTCCTGCCGCACATCGCCGTCGATGGCGTTCATGGCGCTCTGCGGGGGAAGGATGGTCGCGCGCTCGACGACGCTCGGCGCACCGTCCGCATCGAGGAAGGAAACCAGCGCTTCGCCTGTTTTGAGCGTGGTGATGGCTTCTGCCGTGTTGAACGCGGGATTCGCGCGGAAGGTCATCGCAGCGGTGCGGACGGCCTTCTGGTCAAGCGGCGTGTAGGCGCGCAGGGCGTGCTGGACACGGTTGCCGAGTTGCCCCAGAATGCTCATGGGAATGTCGCAGGGGTTCTGGGTGACGAAATACACGCCGACGCCCTTGGAGCGAATCAGCCGGACGACCTGCTCCAGCGTTTCCAGCAGCGCCTTGGGGCAGTCGTCGAAGAGCAGGTGCGCCTCGTCGAAGAAGAACACCATGCGCGGCTTGTCCAAATCGCCGCATTCGGGCAGCAGCTCGTACAGCTCCGACAGCATCCACAGCAGGAAGGTCGAGTACAGCCGGGGCTTGCGGTAGAGCACGTCCGCCGCGAGGATGTTGATAACGCCGCGCCCGCTTTCATCAAGCTGCATCCAGTCGGCGATGTTCAGCGCGGGTTCGCCGAAGAACGCATTGCCGCCCTCGTCCTCCAGCATGGCGACGGCGCGCTGAATCGCACCGACAGATGCCATGGACACGTTGCCGTAATCGAGCGTGTACTCCTTGGCGTGCTCACCGACGTAGGCAAGCATGGCCTTCAAGTCCTTGAGGTCGAGCAGGAGCATGTTCTCGTCATCCGCGACGCGGAAGAGGATGCTCAGCACGCCTGCCTGCGTGTCGTTGAGGTTCATCAGCCGCGCGAGCAGCGTCGGCCCCATTTCGCTCACGGTCGTGCGGACGGGATGCCCCTCGTTGCCGAATACGTCCCAGAACACGGTCGGGAACGTGCGGTACTCGAACGTCGGCACGCCGCACTGCGTCAGGCGATTGGCGATATTGTCGCTGTGTGTGCCGGGCTGCACCATCCCGGCGAGATCGCCCTTGATATCCGCGAGGAACACGGGCACGCCCATGTCCGAAAATCCCTCTGCCAGCACTTTGAGGGAGACGGTTTTGCCCGTACCGGTCGCCCCGGCAATGAGACCATGGCGGTTTGCCATCTGCGGCAGCAGGCAGACGGGGTGTTCACCCGTTCCAAGCCAGATTTTGCCTTCGTAGAGCATGTGTGTTGTGTTCTCCTTTTTCCTTTTATAGTGGTACTATTGGTACTTCGATGATTGTCTTTATCGCGGCAGGGGTTTCGCCTCTGCGGAGGCGACCAGAGGGCTTTGCGGGTGCCATCTGGACTCCTTTGCACGCACACCCATGTTACTTGGATTTTATCGAAAATGCGATTAGTGGGTGTGCCGTTCCTCCTTCTTCTCATCCATCTCCGCTGTGCGTTCCGAAATAATATACCGCGGACGCTGCTTGACTTCCAAGTAGATTTTGCCGATGTATTCCCCGATAATACCCAGAAACAGGCACTGCATCCCGCCAACGAAGCATACCAGACAAGCCAGCGACGCCCAGCCAGCCACCGAATGCCCGGCAATCGCGGCAATCACCGCCCAGATAATGCCGATAAATGACAGAATCGTGATAAACAGCCCGGCGAAGAACACCATGCGAATCGGTTTGACCGATAGGCTTGTGATGCCGTCGAACGCCAGCCCCAGCATCTTCTTCAGCGGATAGTGGCTTTCGCCCGCAATGCGCTCGTGGCGCTCGTAAGAGACGCTGGTGGACTTGAACCCGACCAGCGGAACCATCCCGCGCAGATACAGGTTTACTTCACGGAATTTCGCCAATTCCTGCAGGGCACGGCTGGAAATCAGGCGATAATCCGCGTGATTAAAGACAACCTCCGCGCCCATTGCGCTGAGCAGCTTGTAGAAGCCTTCCGCCGTGAAGCGCTTGAAGAACGTGTCGGTATCACGCTTGGAGCGCACGCCGTAGACGATTTCGCAGCCGTCAAGGTACGCATCCACCATCGCGTCCATGGCGTTGATATCGTCCTGCCCGTCGCAGTCGATGCTGATGGTGATGTCGCAGCGGTCTTTTGCCTCCATCAGCCCTGCCCAGACCGCCCTTTGGTGCCCTCGGTTGCGGCTCTGCGCAATGCCTTGGAAGCACGGGTCTTTCGCGGACAGCGCCGTGATAATCTCCCACGTCTTGTCCTTGCTGCCGTCGTTGACGAACAGAATGCGGCTCTTGTCGCTGATTTTCCCCGCGTCTGCGAGCTGACGCACCTTGTCGCGGAACATGCCGCTGGTAATCGGCAGTACGCTTTCTTCGTTGTAGCAGGGAATCACAATATACAAAACAGGCTTGTGTGCCATGCAGAACCACCTCCAGAATGGTTGATTATGTCTTATTATAGCACATTTTCTCCTGCTTGAACAGGTTCTTTTTGCAACAGTTTCGACGCAATTATTGTTCACAAAATATTTACAAACACTTCCGACATTCGTTACAAAGTCGTGCTATGATACGGAAAGTACTCCAAGAGGGGTGCGGCTATCAAAGGAAGTGTGCTTATGAATCAGGCGGCAATTGGTCAGTATATCGCAGGCAAGCGCACTGCGCAAGGGATGACGCAGGAGCAGCTGGCGCAGAAAATTGGCGTATCGCAGAAATCCTTGATGCGCTGGGAAACGGGCAAACGTCTGCCCGATGCTGATGCGGTGGAAGCGCTCTGCGCGGCGCTGGGTATCACCCTGCCGGAACTGCTCAACGGCAAGGATTCGCCGCAGAAGGAAGAAATGCAGCTGACGCATGACGCACAGATGCTTGACCTGCTGCGCCGGATGCAGCGGACGGTCTACGAGCAGCATATTCTCTACGGCGTTCTGCTGATTCTGCTGGGCATCGCGAGCAACGCATTGTCTGCGCTGGTCGGCGGCAGCCATGTCAAGGAATTCTTTTCGGGTGTGCTGATGGGGATGTCCGTTGCGGAAATGCTGGCGGGGGTCGTCATCGTTGCCATCCATGTGATTCACGGAAAATGCGAGGAGTAATTAGCAATTTGAGAAATCATTGCGCATTGAAAAGCGGTCGTGTGGCCGCTTTTTTCGTTTTGGGAAATCGCAGAAACATGCCTTTTTTCCTTGACCCCTTCGGCATTCCGATGTATAATAAAGAATGGTGTATTAGCGCATTGAGCAGAAAGGGGTGAGTGTCCTGTACGCACAGGTAATTGTGGACATTGTGCATGAGAATGTTGCGCACACGTTTACCTACCGCATTCCAGACGGCATGACGCTCACCGCCGGACAGCGCGTGGAAGTTCCGTTCGGGCGGATGCGCAAGGAGGGGGTCGTCCTCTCCCTGACGCAGGAGACGGACGTGCCGCCGGAAAAGCTCCGCGACATCCTCCGCCCGCTGGAGGATTATGCCGCTATCTGCCCCACGCTGCTGACGCTCGCCCAGCAGATGGCGGACGACGTGCATTGCCCACTGGCGGAAACGCTGCGGCTGATGCTGCCCGCCCAAATGCGCGGTGGACGCATTCAGGTGAAAACGCAGACGGTCGCGCAGGCCGCGAAGCCACGCGAAATGCTGGAAGCGGCGGCACTGGCGGAGAAACGCTCGCCGAAACGGCGCCTGCTGCTGACGGTCTTATCCGACGGGCGGACGCACCCGGTGGAGGAATTGAAGCTGCTTGTCCGCGAGCCGCTGCAAGCGCTGCGCCAGATAGAAGCAGCCGGACTAATTGCCCTGCGGGAAGAAGAAGTGCTGCGCCGACCGGGCGGCAATACGCCGGACACCGCCGTCCCTGACCCGCCCCTCACGCCGGGGCAGGAGGAAGCGCTGTCTGTCATGCTGCCGGATTTGCGCAGTGGACAGGGGAAATACCTGCTCCACGGTGTGACGGGCAGCGGCAAAACCGAGGTGTTCATCCGCCTTGTGCGCCAGACGCTCGTGCAGGGGAAATCCGCCATGATTCTCGTGCCGGAAATCGCCCTCACGCCGCAAATGGTCATGTGGTTCCGGGCGCGGTTCGGGGCGGTTGCGGCGGTGCTGCACTCACGGCTCAGTGCGGGCGAGCGCTTTGATGAATGGCGGCGCATCCGGCGCGGCGACGCGCGGGTCGTCATCGGCGCACGGTCAGCGGTGTTCGCGCCGTGCGGGAACTTAGGGCTGATTGTCGTGGATGAGGAACACGAATCGACGTACATCTCCGACCGTCATCCGCGATATGACGCGCGCGAAGTTGCCATCCGCCGATGCGAAAATGAGCACGCGACGCTTCTGCTTGCCTCCGCTACGCCCAGCATCCTGTCCTTCGCCAGGGCACGGCGCGGGGATTATGTGCTGCTTGAAATGCCCTCCCGCGTCGGCAACCGCCCGATGCCGCAGGTCACGCTGGTAGACATGCGCAAGGAGATGGAGAACGGCAACCGAAGCGTATTTTCCGGGCAATTGGTCGCGGCACTCAAGAACTGCGTCGCGCGCGGCGAACAGGCCATGCTGCTGATGAATCGGCGCGGGTACAACAGCTTCGTCAGCTGCCGAAGCTGCGGTTATGTCGTCAAATGCCCGAACTGCGATGTCGCCATGACCTACCACGTCGTGGGCAGCGGGCAGACCGAGGCGAAACTCCACTGCCACTACTGCGGATTCGCCGCGCTGCCGCCGAACACCTGCCCGAAATGCGGCAGCAAGTACATCCGCTATTTCGGCGCGGGGACGCAGAAAATCGAGGAAGAATTGAAGAAGCTCTTCCCACAGGAAAACGTCATCCGCATGGATATTGACACGACCTCCGGCAAGGATGGTCACGCAAAGCTGCTCGATGAGTTCCGCTCCGGGCGCGCAAAGCTGCTCGTCGGCACGCAGATGATTGCCAAGGGGCTGGATTTCCCGAAGGTGACGCTGGTGGGCGTGATTGCGGCGGATATGACGCTGAATTTGCCCGACTACCGCGCGCGGGAGCGGACATTCCAGCTGCTGACGCAGGTCGCCGGGCGCGCCGGACGCGGCACACTGCCGGGGCAGGTCATCATCCAGACGTACAAGCCGGAGGATGAGGTGATTCAGACCGCTGCCGCGCAGGACTACCGCGCGTTCTTTGAGCTGGAGTTCGATCGCCGGCGGACGGGGTTGTATCCGCCGTTCACGATTCTGGCGCGGCTGCTGGTGGAAAGCAATTCGCCGCAGAAGGCGCGAGAGGTCGCGACGGCGCTTCATGCGCGGTGCGAGGAGCTGCTTAACGCGCATCCGCAGTGGAAGAAGCGGGCGCTGATGGTGCGGCTTGACCAGCCGAGCATCACGGTTTTGCGCGGAAAAACGCGCTGGCATGTGCTGATGAAGCTGCTGGTGCATCCGGAGACGGAGCAGTTCGCCGCGGCATTGAGCGAACTGGCGCGGGAGAAGCAGGAGGGCGCGGAGGTGTACTTTGAGTACAACCCCACGACCATGATGTAAATGTGGTTTTATTTCCCTGAAATCGCGTGAATTGTGTGGGTATCCTGTGGATAAACACGCGGAAGCAGTATGCAGATGCGACCAACTCAATCGCGTGAAAGGGTCAAGGGACGAAGTCCCTTGCGGAGTCCAGAGGCAGAGCCTCTGGTGGGG
>ERZ772886.2760-NODE-2760-length-13553-cov-7.438213_pt1 | contig 13553 bp, 13 predicted proteins | sample MGYA00512128_ERZ772886 | MGnify/ENA primary metagenome ERZ772886 (study PRJEB29015, sample SAMEA2737698) | human gut metagenome | biome: human gut; feature: human-associated habitat; material: faeces | place: China | collected 2012 ... | reverse complement strand
TTGAACGCCCTCAAAGCATTGCGCGGCGCACCCATCAGCATGGGCCGGGGTGAGATTCCCGTGGAGCTGTGCCAGCAGCCGTCCGTACTGCCCATTTCGTTTTACACCAATGTAAGCGAAAGGGGGATTACTGTATGAGTACAGTAACAAGTCAGAACCAGACCGCCCCCGTTGTACGTCAGTACGAGATCGGAGGCGTTCGATATATTGTGAAAGCGACCGTCAAAGACGGCGCGAAAGAAACCGCAGTCAAGAAAATCCGTCGGCTGCTCCAAAACGATTTGAGCAAGGCAGCGACTTAAAAATTAAAGATTTTTTCATTTCCTACGAGCAGACGAACGGGGCATGATATGGTATAATATATTTGTATCATGCCTCGTTTTCCGGCTGCGGAATAGGAGGAACTTATGAGCAAACAGCCGGAAATGGTGATTGCACGGAACTCCCGTGCGACACGGAATAACGATACTACTTTGAACCTTGACAATCAAATGTACCAACAGCCAGTCACTTCCTTTCAGCGCGTATCCAACGACGCGCCGTTGAGCGAGGAAACCAAGACGGCCATCCAAAACACGGTGCTGCAATTCTATGTCCACAGCCAGCCGCAGGAGGAAGCCGAGGGCATTACCGCCTGCTATGAGCGTCTTTCCCAAGAAGATAAGCTGGACGGCGAGAGCAACAGTATCAGCAATCAGAAGCGGATTTTGGAAAAGTATTGCCGGGATCACGGCTATACCGCCATCCGCCACTACGACGAGGACGACGGATATTCGGGAACCAACTTCAACCGGCCCGGATTCCAGCGGATGCTTGCCGACATCAAGGCGGGCAAGATCAAGCGCGTTGTCGTTAAGGATATGAGCCGGTTCGGGCGTAACTATCTGCAAGTCGGAATGTATACGGAAATGCTGTTTCCAGAGTACGGCGTCCACTTTATTGCCGTCAATGACGGTGTGGACAGTGTGCGCGGGGACAGCGAGTTTACCGCCATCCGCAACGTATTCAATGAAATGTACGCCAAGGACACCAGCAAGAAAATCCGGGCAACGTGGCAATCCAAAGGACGCTCCGGCGAACACCTCACCACTATCCCGCCTTATGGGTACAAGAAAGACCCGGAGAACAAGAAGCGGTGGATCGTGGATGAAGAAGCTGCCGCCGTTGTCCAGAAGATTTTTGCACTGTGCATGGACGGCATGGGGCCGACGCAAATTGCAAAATGGCTCCAAGAAAATAAAGTTCTTTCGCCTGTTGCTTACTGCTACGAAAACGACTTGCCGACAACATCTAAACGGCCAACTGACCCTTATAAATGGGCAACAAAGACGGTAGTGCATATTTTGGAACGCCTTGACTATTTGGGCCATACGGTCAACTTCAAAACTTCTAAGCAATCGTTCAAGAGCAAGAAAGTATTGTGGAATGATCCGGCGGATTGGGTGATCTTTGAGAACACACAGGAACCTATTATTGAGGAAAGCGTGTTTCTGATCGTCCAGAAAATCCGACAAGGCCGCCGCCGTCCCACTAAGATGGGCGACATGGGTATGTTCTCCGGCCTGCTGTTCTGTGCGGATTGCGGCGGAAAGATGTACTTGTGCAGAGCCAATCACTTCAAACCTGAACAGGAATATTACCTTTGCTCAACTTACCGTAAAGACCGCACTTTATGTTCGACCCATTCTATCCGGCGCGTTGTCCTTGAAGAAATCGTGCTGCGAAACCTGCGGGAAGCCATTCAGTATGTGACGCAGTATGAGGACGACTTTGTGCAGCGGGCCGCAGATCAAAGCCTGCGGGAACGGGACAAGGAGCTGGCACAAAAGAAAGATACTCTGGCGCAATCGCAAAAGCGGATTGCCGAGCTGGATGTTATCATCAAGCGACTGTATGAGGATAACATTTCCGGCAAGCTCTCCGACGAGCGTTTCATCAAACTGTCCCGTGACTATGAGCTGGAACAGACCAACCTTACAAATCTTGTCGAACATCTGCGGCAGGAAGTCAAGGAACAGGAGAAGCAGAAAGTCAACGTCAGGCAGTTCATTGCAGCGGTCAGAAAGTACACCGATATGCAGCAGCTTGACGCTTCCATTCTCCGGGAGTTTGTGGATAAAATTTATATCTCCGAGGTTTACACGCCGGACGAGAACGAGCCGCGCATTAAGGTCAGAAAAATTGAGATTGTCTATAACTTCATTGGTGCATTTGATTTTGAGGAAGCAAGGGAGCAATCCCAAGCAGCCCAAAAAGAAAAGAAAACCGGCGTAGCCTAAACTACGCCGATTCTCTCACATAAATGTTTTCTTACGGAACCACGCCTTTTGCTGACAATTTTTCATCTTTACTGCTGGAGTTCGGAGAGGACGCTGTGGCACACGCCGTTGGTGATGAACACCGACCCGGCGTGGAGCGGGTCCATGGGGCCGCCCTCCAGGCGGGTGGCGGTGGCTCCGGCCTCCTGGGCGATGAGCGTCCCGGCGGCATAGTCCCAGGGGGACAGGCGGCACTCGAAGAAGATCTCCGCCCGGCCTGCCGCGATCTGGCAGCAGTCCAGGGCCGCCGAGGCAAAGCGCCGGTAGTCCAGGCACCGGTCATACAGCCGGCGCAGGATGGAGAAGTTCCGATCCGTATACGTCCGGTCATAGATGGTGGAGCCGCACACCACAATGGCATGGGGCACGTCGTTGCCGCTGACGTGAATGGGGGCGCCGTTGAGGGTGGCCCCATGGCCCCGCCGGGCGGCGAACAGCTCGCCCACATAGGGGTTGTACACCACGCCGTACTCCGTCTGGCCATTGTGGACCAGGGCCACGGAGATGCTGCTGTAGTTCATGCGGCGGGTGAAGTTGGTGGTGCCGTCGATGGGGTCCACCACAAAGACCCAGGGCCGGGTCAGGGCGGGATGCTCCCCCTCCTCGCCGAAGAAATCCGCCTCCGGCAGCAGGCGCAGCAGCTCCCGGCGCAGAAACGCCTGCACGGCCTCGTCATATTGGGTCACCAGGTCCGCGGGGCCGTGCTTTTCCCGGGTGACATTCTGGATATCGTGGGCGGAGAGGACCATGTCCCCCGCCCGGCGAACGATTTCAATGAGTGCTTCCAGCATACGATTACCTCCTGACAATGCGTCCGGCCAGGGCGCCGGTGTATACGCCGCCGTCGATGACCGGGGCGCCGGCCACCAGCACGGTGTCCATCCCCTCCGCCATGCGGCAGGGGTCCTGATACGTCCCGGGCTCCCGCAGGTCCTCCGGGGCAAATATGTTGATATCCGCCTGGGCCCCGGGGGTCAGCACGCCCCGGTCCTTCATGCCCAGCACCGCTGCCGGACGGCCTGTCATCTTGTGGATGGCCGCCTCCGGCGTCAGGTCCCCCCGCTCCCGGACGAACCGGGTCAGCAGGTGGACAAAGGTTCCGTATACCCGGGGATGAGGCTGTCCCTCGGTGGGATAGGTGGAGTCGGAGATCAGGTTGGAGAAGGGGTCCCGCAGAATGGCGGCTATGTCCTCCTCGTCGGCCATGAAGTCGATCATGGTGATCTCTCCCCGCTCCCGCACCAGCAGGTCGCAGCAGCAGGTCAGGGGGTCCTGGCCCGTCAGGGCGGCGATCCGGGCAAGGCTCATGCCCTGGTAGGGGTGATCCTCCGGGCAGTGGAGACTGGTGAGGAAAATGCCGTCCCAGCCAGCCAGCCGGGCGATATCGTCGAAGCCGTCGCCGCTTTCGATGCGGCGGGCCAGCTGGCGGCGCTGGTCCGGGTCCCCCAGACGGCGAACAATGGCCTCCATGCCCCCGGCCAGAAACTCCGGCGGCAGAATGTGCAGCAGCTGGGTGGACCCGGCGGTGTAGGGGTACACGTCGCAGGACAGGTCCAGCCCCTCCTGACGGGCCCGGTCCAGCAGGGCCAGCACCTGGGGCACCTTGCTGCGCCAGTTGTCCCGGCCCATGGCCTTCAGGTGGGAGATATGCACCGGGGCCTTCAGGGACCGGGCCACCTCCACCATCTCCTGGGCGGCCGTTACCACGCCGCCGCCCTCCTGGCGCATGTGGACGGTGATGGGGATGCTCTGCCCCGCCAGGGGGGCCAGGGCCCGGATCAGCTCATGGGTGGTATAGAAGCACTCCGGCGCGTAGCCCAGACCCAGGGATACGCCCAGGGCTCCGTCGGCCAGGGCCTGCTCCAGCCGCCGGTGGATGGCGGCATAATGCGCCGGCTCCAGCCGCTGGACCTGGTACCCGGCCGCGCTGGCCCGGACGGTACCGGCTCCCACCAGCATCCCCGTGTGCAGGGGAGCGGCAGGCTGGGCGGCAAAATACCCCGCCAGAGTCTCCTGTGCCGCCTCCGGCGGCACCCGGCCGCAGATAGGCTCCAGATACGACAGGATGGCAGGGAGATTTTCCGGCCCCACCGGAGCGCAGGACAGGCCGCAGTTGCCGTTGACGATGGTGGTGAGCCCCTGGCGCAGCTCCAGCTCCCCGAAGCCCGGGCGGAAGGCTGCGGCGTCGGCGTGGCGATGGATGTCGATAAAGCCGGGAGTTACCCATTTGCCCCGGGCGTCGATGACCCGGGCGGCCTGGGCCTGGGGCAGCGGCTCCACCGCGGCGATTTTGCCGCCGGACACCGCCACGTCGGCCCAGCGGGCGGGACGGCCTGTGCCGTCGTACACGGCGCCGCCCCGGATGATGAGATCAAACATGGTATTTCCTTCTTCTGACAGATGGTTATTTTCTCCCGCCCAGCAGGAGAGTCACAATGAAACGGGTGGAGCGGGCGTCGCTTTCGCAGCGGATGGCCCCCTGATGCTCCCGGACGATGGCCTGGGCAATGGACAGGCCCAGGCCGAAGCCTCCCTGGGTGCGGCTGCCGTCGGCCCGGTAGAACCGCTCGAACAGGTGGGGCAGCACCTCCGCCGGGATGGGCGGGCCGCCGTTTTCCACCGTCAGCACGGCCTTTCGGTCCGCCTGGACCAGGGTCATGCGGACCTGTGCCCCCTGGGGGGCGTATTTGATGGCGTTGTCCAGCAGGACCCCCGCCACCTGCTGCAGCTGATCCCGGCTGCCGGTGACGGCGATGCCCGGGGCAATATCATAGTCCAGCCGGCGTCCGGCCTCGAAGGCCACGGGCTCGAAGCGCAGGGCCGTATCCTCCATGGCGTCGGACAGGTCCACCGGGGCCATGGCGGCCTTCAGCCGCCCGTCGTCGGCCCGGGACAGAGTCAGCATATCCTCCACCAGCCGCTTCATCCGCCGTCCGGACCAGCGGATATTGTCCACATAGGGCTGCTGATCCGGCTGCACATCCGTCTGCTGCATCAGGTCCGCCGAGGACAGGATCACCGTCAGCGGGGTCTTCAGCTCGTGGGATGCGTCGGACAGGAACCGGCGCTGCTGGTCCAGGGAGCGGGCCACAGGCCGGGCGGCCAGACCCGCCAGCAGCCAGCTGCATCCCAGCAGCACCGCCAGGGCCGCCACGCCTACGATCAGGCACATTTTCACCACCGCCCGGAGGGTGGCGTCCTCCTGGGCGGCGTCGGTAAAGGCGATGCGGGTATACAGGGGGCCGTCGGCCCGGAGATAGCGCAGGTGATACGCCCGCAGGACGCCGGATTCGCTGCCCTGCTCCAGGCAGGCGGTGACAATGTCCGCCATGGCTTCTTGGTCATCCAGCTGGTAATAGCTGCTGCCGGACAGGCGCACGGTGCCGCTGGGGTAGATGTCCGCCACAAAGCAGGGGGCGGACCCCTGGCCGGGCAGGGACGCGTCATACCGCCCCGTCTGGATCACCTGAAGCAGCCGCTGGTTCACGCTGCGCTCCACGGCGGCCCGGCTGGACAGCAGCACCCCGGCGAACACCGCCAGCAGCACCGCCGTCACCATGGCCATGTTGATGGCCACGATCTTCCAGCGAAGGCGGCGGATCATGCCTCCACCTCCAGATAGTACCCCACCATCCGGCGGGTGCGGATGGACACGGCGGAGTGCAGATGGGCCAGTTTCCGCCGCAGGAAGCTGATATACACCTCCACGTTGTTGTCCTCGGCGTCGGAGTCATAGCCCCACACCTTCAGCAGCAGCTGCTCCTTGGGCACCACCCGGCCCTGGCTGCGCAGCAGCAGCTCCAGCATGTCGTATTCCCGGCGGCTCAGCCGCAGGGACCGCTCCCCGCAGGACAGCTGAAAGGTCCCCGGCTCCAGCCGCAGATCCCCGAAGGTGATGGCGTCGTCGGTCCGGGCGTCGCCGCCGCCCCGCCGCAGCAGGGAGCGCACGCAGGCCAGCAGCTCCTCCGGCTCAAAGGGCTTGGTGAGATAATAGTCCGCCCCGCAGTCCAGCCCCTGGACCCGGTCGGACAGGTCGCTGCGGGCCGTCAGCATCAGCACCGGCACGGCATGGCCCCCGGTGCGCAGCCTCCGCAGCAGGGTGAAGCCGTCCATCCCCGGCAGCATGGCGTCCAGCAGGATCAGGTCATAGATATCCGTCACGGCGTTGTCGTAGCCGGAGACGCCGTCGCTGCTGACGTCCACGGTGTATCCCTGCCGCCGCAGCAGCTCCGCCAGGTTCTGGGCCAGGCGCTTTTCATCCTCGATCACAAGCAGCCGCATGGGGCGCCTCCTCTTATTCCAGGCCCGACTGGGCCAGGGTCAGCAGCGGGGCCAGAGCCTCCGCGCTCATAAGATAAACCGTATCGTCATCGGAAACGGTGACGCAGTAGCCTGCGCCCCGCTGACCGCCCACCGTCAGGGTAAGGCTGCGGTCGGCCCCGGCGTGGGTGTATGCCGCCGTCAGGGTCACGGCGGGCTTGTCCAGGCCGCACAGGGCCGCTGCCCCGGCGCTGGGCCGCCAGTCCACACAGGCCGCCAGGTGCATGTCCCCCAGCCAGGCGGTCAGGTCCGCCAGCTGATCCGTTACATCCCGGCCGTCGGCGGTCCAGGCCCCCTCCGCGGGAGTCAGGGTCAGGGTGCGCTCTCCGGCGGTGACGGTCAGGGAGGTGACATTCTCCGCCGTCAGCTGGGGCAGCTCCGGCAGGGCCATCATGTCATAGATGCTGCGGCCGATCTGGCTCACCAGGTCCGGCACGGCGTATACCGTGGCCTCGGCCCCCTCCCGGTATACATACACGCTGCCGTCGGACTCCTTGCCCAGGCGGTAGGTGACGGATGCGCCCTGGCTGTCGGTGAGGGTGACGTATTTGGTGGGGCTGTCCAGCCCATAGTCCGCCAGCTGGGCGGCGGTGGTGACAGGCGGCAGACTCTCGATGCCCTGCACCGTCTCCAGCAGGGCCAGGGCATAGCTCTCGTCCAGGGGGAAGGTCTTGTCGTCGGCCCACAGCCAGTGGCCCTCCTCCAGGGAAAAGCGCAGGGTAATGGAGCCGTTGCTGCACACCAGGTGCACCGGCACCGCTTTCTCCTCCTGGGTGACGTTGGGGTCCTCCGGCTGGGGATGATCCTCCTTTTTGCCGCAGCCCGCCAGGGCCAGCAGCATCAGCGCCAGCAGCAGGGCGCATACGCTTCGTGTTTTCATGGCAGTTCTCCTTTTTTTCTTACCGTTCCAGGCCCAGCAGGGCCATGATGGCCTCCTCCCGGCCTCGCATCTGAGCCTTCATAGGCCCCTCGTCCAGGTGGTCGTAGCCCAGCAGGTGCAGCACCGAGTGGGTCACCAGATAGGCCAGCTCCCGCCGCTTAGAGTGGCCAAATTCCTTGGCCTGGGCCGACACCCGCTCCATGGACAGCACCATGTCCCCCAGGGGGATGAGCCCCGTGCCGGGATCTGCGTCCCCGGGGCCCGGGTGCTCGCCGGGGACAAGGCCGAACTCCGGAAAGCTCAGCACGTCGGTGGGACGGTCCACCTGCCGCATGTCGCGGTTGATCTGATGGATGCCGTCGTCGTCCGTCAGGAGCACGTCCACCTCGCAGGGGAGCGTGACGCCCTCTGCGGAAAGAGCCGTGCGGATGGTGCGGCGGATCAGGGCGCAGTTGGCGTCGCTGGCGGCGCCGGGCACGTCGGCGGTGACGGGAATATAGTGGGTCTTTCTCATTTCTTTTTCTCCTCAAACCGGGCATATGCCTCGATAATGCGCTGGACCATCACATGCCGCACCACGTCGGCCTTGCCCAGCTGGCAGATGGACACGCCCTCCACCCCCTTCAGGACCTTCATGGCCTCCTTCAGGCCGCTGGGCTTGTCCCCGGGCAGGTCGATCTGGGTGATGTCGCCGGTGATGACCACCCTGGAGCCGAAGCCCATGCGGGTCAGAAACATTTTCATCTGCTCCCGGCTGGTGTTCTGGGCCTCGTCCAGGATGATGAAGCTGTCGTCCAGGGTGCGGCCCCGCATATAGGCCAGGGGGGCCACCTCGATGTTGCCCCGCTCCAGGTATTTCTGGTACGTCTCAGCCCCCAGCATATCGAACAGGGCGTCGTACAGGGGCCGCAGATACGGGTCCACCTTGCTTTGCAGGTCGCCGGGCAGGAAGCCCAGCCGCTCTCCGGCCTCCACGGCGGGGCGGGTCAGGATGATGCGGTTGACCTGCTTGTCCCGGAAGGCGGCCACCGCCGCCGCCACCGCCAGATAGGTCTTGCCGGTTCCGGCGGGGCCCACGCCGATGGTGACGGTGTCCGTCATGATGGCGTCCACATACTGCTTCTGGCCGATGGTCTTGGGCTTCACGGGGCGGCCCTTGGACGTGATGCAGATCACGTCCTGGGTCAGCTCCCCGATGCGCTCGGACTGGCCGCTGCGGCACAGGCCCACCACATACCGCACGTGCTGCTCGCTGATGCTCTCGCCCTTGGCGGACAGAGTCAGCAGGGCCTGCACGGCCTTTTCCGCCAGCATGACGTTCTCCGGCTCGCCGGAAATCACCAGCTCGCCGCCCCGGTTTACCACCGTTACCTGGAATTCCGATTCCAGCAGGCGAATATTTTCGTCAAAGGAGCCAAACAGATTGATGGCCTCCTCCATGCGCTCGATGCCGATGCGCTGTTCCATTGGGCATGCCTCCCTATTGTGTATCCAGATTGTATAGCCATATTTTTCAGTCGTCCGTCAGCGGGACCTCCCGGCCGATCTCCTCCAGGCACTCCGCCCGCAGGGTCACCGTCAGCCAGCCGTCCTGCTCCACCGCGTCCACCCGGACGCTTTCCGCCGTGCCGGTATCCGCCAGCAGCCGGGTCAGCTGCTCCCGCAGCAGGGCCTCACCCTCGTCCCGGGCCTCCTGGACCGGACGGCGGACCGGCGTACCGCCGCAGGACGTCACCGTCTCCGACACCACCGTAATGGGCAGCCGCAGGCCCCACAAAAGGGTCACGGGGTGATACCGAACTATTTTATCACAGTCTGCCCCCAGTGTGCTACCCTTTCCATAGAATTTTATCCGTTTTTTGCCGATATCCAGGGCATACCGGGTCCGGGAGGAGACCGGGGCGCCCTTCTCCGACACTGCCAGGGGAACCTGGGCCGTCAGCTCGTACCAGGTCCGGGCCCACACCCGGCCCATGCCGCGCTGCCACCGGAGACCCCCGTTGTCCAGGTCCACCGCCCCGGAGATCAGCAGCTGCCCCTGGGTAACGGTGGCTCCGGGCAGCACCATGGCCTGGCCTCCCAGGGCCTCCACCCGGGTGACCAGGCCCGGACACCGGGCCACCACATTGGTGAGCCGGTCCTCCACCACAGCCTGGCCCCGGACCCGCTCCACCACCTGCACCTGGGCCACGCAGCCCTTCACGTTCACCGCCAGCCACACCACGTCCTTCAGCTCCAGCAGCACATGGCTGCGCATGTCCTTCTGGTCGATGTCCAGACTCCGGGTGCCGATGGTGATGCCGTAGTCCTCCAGAGCACGCAGGATCACCTCGTCCGGCACCGTCTCGTTGCCGCTGACCCGGAATTCCCAGATGGTGAAGTTTCCCTCCAGCACCAGCAGCACCGTCAGCAGAAGGCCCGCCAGCAGCACATACCGCCGCCGCAGCCGCCGGGCCAGCAGGGGAGCTCCCTGCTCCCGCCGCACCGTGGCCGCTGCGCCCACCTGCCGGGCTGCCTGACGCACCTGGGCCAGTCCCCGGCGGGTGGTGCGCAGGGTCAGCTCCACCGGCGACAGCCACCGCACGTCCCAGAAGGGGACCTCCGCCCCGGCGCACAGATTCACCACCCGCTCCGGGCAGCCGCTTTCAATATGGACCAGCACCTGGCCCCGTAGGAAGTTCAGCACGGCTTTATACATGGTCCCCTCCCTGCCGCCGCAGCTCCACGGCGGCGATGCGTCCCCGCAGACGCAGTTCTCCCTCCGTCATGGCCATGAGCTGCAGGTCCGTTCCGATGACCCGCACCGTCATGTCTCCGCCGCCGATGTCCACCGTCTCCGTGGTGTAGGACAGCACGCCCCGGTGCTGGGTCATGAAAAATTCCCGGTCGCCTACCAGCTCCATCCGCGGCACCCCCGGCTGGATATCCCCCGGCAGGTCCAGCCGCTCCATGGCCGCCTGTCCCGCCCGGGTCAGCCATCCCTTTTCCAAACCGCTGCCACCGCCTTTCTTCCGATTCCGTAAACTCTATGCGTCCCCGGGAAAAAACTTGCATGTCCCACCAGCGGGGGGCATACACTCAGGCGGGAGGTGACGGCCATGCGGGAAAAGCTGGGGCTGCTGGGATGTCTGGCTGCGCTGGGGGTGCTGCTGCTGTGCTCCGCCGACACGGCCCGGGCCGTCCGGGAGGGACTGGCCCTGTGCGCCGGGTCGGTGATTCCGGCGCTGTTTCCGTTTCTGGCGGTATCGGGGCTGCTGACGGCCCTGGACGCCGGGGCGGCTCCGGGCCGGGGGCGGATGCTGCTGGCCCGGGTGCTGGGCTGCGGCCCCGCCGGAGCCGGGGCGTTTCTGCTGGGCCTGGTGGGCGGCTATCCTGTGGGAGCCCGCACCGTGGCCCAGCTGTACCGGGAGAGGCGGATCTCCCGGCCGGAGGCCTGCCGCCTGCTGCTGTTCTGCAACAACTGCGGCCCGGCGTTTATTCTGGGCGTGGCGGGCCTGGGCTGCTTCGGCAGTCTCCGGGCCGGGGGACTGCTGTGGGCCGTCCACATGCTGGCAGCCCTGAGCATCGCCCTGGTGCTGCCCCGCCGTCCGCTGCCGCCGGGCCGGGATGCCGCCGGGGTGCGGCCCCCGGCCTTTGCCGCCGCCTTTGTCCGATCCGTCCGGGATGCCGCCGGGGCCATGGTGCAGATCTGCGGCTTTGTGGTGTTTTTCCTGGCGGCGCTGCGGCTGACGGCACGGCTGACGGGGCTGTCCCACCCGCTGCTGTCCGGGGCGGTGGAGCTGACCCAGGGGATTCTGGCCCTGCCCGCCACGCCAACGGGCTTCGTGTGGGCGGCGGCGCTGCTGGGATGGGGCGGCCTGTCGGTCCACGGGCAGTCTGCCGCCGTGCTGTCCGGCACGGATCTGCCTCTGGGGCCGTATCTGGCTGCCAAGGCGGCCCAGGCCGCTCTGTCTGCCCTGCTGGCCTGGCCTGTGAGCCGGTATCTGTGGGGATAGGGCGGGGGACGTTCTTGTTTTCCGGCCCCGCGCATACAGTGAAGAAAAAACAGGGGAGGGGCTTGTGATGAAAAAATGGCTCGGGGGCGCTATGCTCCTGCTGATGCTGCTGGCGCTGTGGCCGGGAAGGGCCTGGGGCGTGGAGCTGCCGGTGCAGGCGGAGGCGGCGCTGCTGATGGAGAAGGAAACGGGGCAGGTGCTGTACGCCAAAAATGAGCACCAGGCTATGGAGCCAGCCAGCGTCACCAAGGTCATGACCCTGCTGCTGGTGATGGAGGCCATCGACAGCGGGACCCTGTCCTATGACGATACCGTCACCGTCAGCGACTATGCCGCCTCCATGGGCGGCAGCCAGATCTTTCTGTCCCCCGGGGAGCAGATCACCGTGGAGGACCTGCTGAAGGGGGTGTGCGTGTCCAGCGGCAACGACGCCGCCGTGGCCCTGGCGGAAAAGACGGCGGGGGTCACGGAGCTGTTTGTGGAGCGGATGAACAACCGGGCCCGGGAGCTGGGGATGCAGGACACCCATTTCGTCAACTGCACCGGCCTTCCGGCGGAGGGGCACGTTACCAGCGCCTGGGACATCGCCGTGATGTCCCGGGAGCTGATCGTGAATCACCCGGACATCCGGCGGTTTACCACCATCTGGATGGACACCCTGCGGGACGGACAGTTTCAGCTGTCCAACACCAACAAGCTCATCCGGTTTTACGAGGGAGCCACGGGGCTGAAAACCGGCTCCACGGACTCCGCCAGATACTGCATCTCCGCCACGGCGGAGCGGGAGGGCATGGAGCTGATCGCCGTGGTGCTGAAATCCCCCACCGGCCAGCAGCGGTTCGAGGACGCCAAGGCCCTGCTGAACTACGGGTTCTCCACCTACGGCCTGGTGCATGCGTCTCCGGAGGAGCCGCTGCCGCCGGTGCCGGTGCAGCTGGGGGCCCAGGGAACGGTGCAGCCCCGGGTGGACCCGGCGGAGGGCCTGCTGCTGGCGGAAAAATCCCGGCTTCAGGGGCTGGAGCAGACCGTGACCCTGCCGGAGTCTGCGGAGGCCCCGGTGCGGCAGGGAGACGTGCTGGGTACGCTGACGGTGACCCAGAACGGCGAAACGCTGCTGGAGGTACCCATCCGGGCGGCGGAGACCGTGGAAAAGCTGACCTTCGGGCAGATGCTGCTGCGCCTGGCCCGGACCATGTGCTTCTGCGGGTGATCCTTGGCGGAAGCTGAACTTGCGGGCAGACAGGGCTATGCTATAATAAAGGCAAATCCACATACAGGAAACGGCGGTGCATGAAGCCTTGAAAAATATTCTTCAATATCTGACCCCGGAGATCCTGGCCTGGGAGAGCGGCAATATCCGGGAGGTCCGGCCCCTGGGCAGCGCTCTGTGCCTGCCGGACGGGCGGGAGTGGTACGCCTTCGGCTTTACCCGGAATGCGTATGACGGCAGTCTCAGCCTGCTGATGGCGTCCTCCCAAAGGGAGTACGGAGAATGGGCGCGGGCCAACAGTCCGGTGGCTATCCGCTTCGGCGCGCAGCGGTATCTTATCGATGGGACCGGCTATGAGATGTTCGATGGCAGCAACGATCAGCTGTTCCGGCTGTCGCTGCTGCTGCGGGACCGCCCGCCCATGCCGGACTGGCTGAGAAGCACGCCGCTGTCCCGGCTCCTGATGGTGGACGCCCGGGTGGACCGGGCCCCGGAGCGCATCCCCGGCGGTCCGGCGGAGCTGCTGCTGCGGGATGGGCGCGGCTGGGACCTGACCGCGCCCCGGGCAGAACTGCGGACTATGTGATCGGATAAGATTTTCACCGTTTCGACGGGTATCCCCTTGTATTTTCCCGGGAAAAGCGGTAAGATACGAGATGATGGATAAATCCGATACACATAGGAGGTAATCTCTATGATCCAGGTGGACCTGACCCACATGCGGCATTTTATCGCGCTGCCCTATGAGGCGGCGCTGGCGCCCCGGCTGCGCATTGCCCACAATCATTTGCAGAAGAGCGACGGCCCCGGCGGCGAGTTCACCGGCTGGG
>ERZ772886.2741-NODE-2741-length-13619-cov-6.057505_pt1 | contig 13619 bp, 17 predicted proteins | sample MGYA00512128_ERZ772886 | MGnify/ENA primary metagenome ERZ772886 (study PRJEB29015, sample SAMEA2737698) | human gut metagenome | biome: human gut; feature: human-associated habitat; material: faeces | place: China | collected 2012 ... | reverse complement strand
TGGGTCCTGTTGTAGACGTACATTTTGATGAAACGCCACTTCCATATATTCAAACCGCTTTGCAGGTTGATAACCACGGCAAAAAAGTTGTAATGGAAGTTATGCAGCACGTTGGAACCGATACAGTTCGTTGTATCATGTTATCGCCTAGTGAAGGCTTACAAAAAGATATGCCTGTCTTATCTACAGGAATGGGCATTGAAATTCCAGTTGGAACACAAAATTTAGGTCGTTTGTTTAATGTTTTGGGAGATACAATCGATGGAAAAGAAGCGATTGATACAGATACATATTGGCCTATTCACAGAAAACCACCAAAATTTGAAGATCAATCTCCTGTTACAGAAGTTCTTGAAACAGGAATCAAAGTTATTGACTTATTAGCACCATATGCCAAGGGTGGAAAGATTGGATTGTTTGGAGGTGCCGGCGTTGGAAAAACCGTACTAATCCAAGAATTGATTCGAAATATTGCCAGTGAGCATGGAGGCTATTCCATCTTTACAGGTGCTTCCGGCGGGACTGGGCGGACCCGGCTGGCGGGAGGCGGTGGAATCGGAGCTGGCCCGTCACCTGTTCGCCATCCCGGCGGTGAAGGCCCTGGGCTTCGGCGACGGCGCGGCCCTGGCCGCCCTGCGGGGCAGTCAGGCCAACGATGCCCTGCGCACCGACGGGACCCGGGTGTGGACCGTCACCAATCACAACGGCGGCATCAACGGCGGCGTCACCAACGGCATGCCGGTGACCTTCACCGTGACCTTCAAGCCCACCCCCTCCATCGCCATCCCTCAGGACACCGTGGACCTGGCCCGCATGGAAAACTGCACCGTAACGGTTCAGGGCCGCCACGATCCCTGCATTGCCCTGCGGGCGGCCCCCATTGTGGAGGCGGCTGCGGCCCTGGCCCTGTGGCGGGTGCTGGACCCCCAGGCGGGCGATCTGGACACCCTGCGGCTGCGGCTGGACGGCATAGACCGGCAGCTGGTGCAGCTGTTTGTCCGGCGGCAGGAGCTGTCCCGTGACATCGGAGCCTATAAGGCCGCCTGCGGCCTGCCGGTGCAGGACCCGGAGCGGGAGGCCCAGGTGCTGCGCAGCCGGGGTGACCTGGCCCCGGAGCGCCGGGAGCAGGTGGAGCGGCTGTATGAAACGCTGATGGCCCTGAGCCGGGAGGAGCAGTCGTGAGAAACCTGATTTTCGTGGGCCTGCCCGGCAGCGGCAAAAGCACCGTGGGCAGGCTGGCGGCCAGGACCCTGGGGCTTCCCTTCGTGGACGCGGACAAGGCCCTGGAGCAGGCGGAGGGCCGCAGCATACCGGACATTTTCGCCGCCGGCGGCGAGTCATATTTCCGCACTCTGGAGACCCGGGTGCTGACGGACCTGTGCCGCCGGGAGGGCGTGGTCCTGGCCACCGGCGGCGGGGCGGTGCTGCGTCGGGAGAACCGAACGCTGCTGAAGGGCAGCGGCCTGGTGATCTTTCTGGACCGCTCCCCCTGGGCCATCCGCCGGACCCTGCGGCGGCAGGGCCGCCCCCTGCTGACGGATGATGACGCCATCTTCCGCCTGTATCGCCAGCGGCGGAGCCTGTACCGGGCCGCCGCCCACCATGCCGTCAACAAGCCCACAGCCCGTCAGGCGGCGGAGGAGGCCGTCCGGCTGTGGAGAGAGGAGCAGCAATGAAATTTCTTGTTCTCAACGGTCCCAATCTGAACCTGCTGGGCAAGCGAGAGCCCGGCGTCTACGGTACCGGCACCTACGCCGGCCTCTGCGCGGAGATCGCGGCCTATGCCGCCGCCCGGGGGATTCGGGCGGATATCCGCCAGAGCAACCATGAAGGGGTGCTCATCGACGAAATTCAGGCCGCTGACGGAGTGTATGACGGCATCGTCATCAACCCCGGGGCCTATACCCATTACAGCTACGCCATTTACGATGCCCTGCTGGCAGTCCGTGTTCCGGCGGTGGAGGTGCACATCAGCGACATCAGCCGCCGTGAGGCGTTCCGCCGGACCTCCGTCACCGCCCCGGCCTGCCGGGGCCAGATCGTGGGTCACGGCTTCCGGGGCTACCTGGAGGCCATGGAGTTATTGGAAAACATACACAAGGAGGATATGAAATGAAGCTCTGTGTGATCGGCGACCCGGTGGGTCACAGCATGTCCCCGGTGCTGCACCGGCGCATGCTGGCCCTTTCGGGGATCGAAGGCGACTATCAGGCCGTCACCGTCACCCGGGAGACGCTGCCGGACTTTATGGCGGCAGGCCGGGCCGGGGAATGGGACGGCTGCAACGTCACCATGCCCTTAAAGCAGGAGGTCATCCGCTATCTGGACCAGCTGAGCCCGGAGGCGGAGGCCTGCGGCGCGGTAAATACGGTGTGCTTCCGGAACGGGCACACCGTGGGCTATAATACCGACGCCCCCGGCATCCGGGCGGGCTTTGCCGCCCGGGGCGCCGCCCCCACAGGCCGGGCCCTGGTCATCGGCAACGGCGGCGCGGCCCGGGCGGCCCGGTGGGCCCTGGCAGACCGGGGCGTCATCACCGCCGCCCGCCGCGGCGGCGACGTGACCATGGACGAGCTGCCCCAGGCCGCCCGGCAGTGCCGGGTGGTGGTCAATGCCACCCCCCTGGGCATGGAGGGCTTCCCGCCCTTTGCGGACCTGTCCTTCCTGGACAGCCTTCCCGCCGGCGCGGCGGTGTTTGACCTGATCTACGCCCCCCGGAAAACGGAGCTGTATCAAGCGGCCAGGGCCCGGGGCCTCATCGCCATCACCGGCATGGAGCTGCTGGTGCAGCAGGCTATTCTGGCCTTCAACCATTTCACCGGCGCGGGGCTGGAGCAGGAGGCCACCCGCCGTGAGCTGCTGGCCCTGGTAAACGAGACATAAAAACACACGCCGCGATCAAGCTGATCGCGGCGTGTTTGCGTGCGTGTAAGCACAAGCCTGCGGGGCCGTGGGGGCCGCGTTATAACCTGCACCGATTCAGCAGGTGGGTTGTCTCCAGCGTGCTTCGTAGCTTCCAACTTCCAGCCGCAGACGGCAGCCGGGAGGCCTGCTGTTCACATACTGATCCGACATCCCCTATAACAAAATGTGAGGATAAAAAAGGCCCGTCACACCCGCAGGGAGCCGTCTCTCGACGACACCCATAGTATAACAGACCCGACGGGAAAATAAAAGGGGAATCGCGCAGATTTTCCCTTCCATTTTCCGGAAGCTGCCTCCCCTGTTCAGCATTTTCACGAAGCCGCTCTGCGTTGCACAAAACCCTTCTCAAAGCGCAAAAGACGCCCTCACAGGGCGTCTTTTGTATGCGTTATGCCGGATGGGGGCACCATAGACCGGGGATCGGGTCAGGAATTTTCGTCATCCTCATCCATCAGCTGCTCCATAAACAGGTCATACACCCGCTGCAGCTCCTGGTCGCTATCCAGGGTGGTCAGCAGCTCCTCGCCGTTTTCCATCACGGACTTCAGGATCACCAGGCCGAAATCCTCGGCGGCTGCCTCGTCGGTCTCGTCGTCCACTGTGGGGAAAAATGCCATATACGTCTGGCCGTTGTCCTCCAGGGCGTCCACATATTCCAGCTCGATGTCGTTGCCGTCCTCATCGGTGAGGGTGATGAAATTGGGGCCGAATTCTTCGCTCATTGCCGTTTACCTCCTGATTGGTATAGCTTTCCTTTGTATCATACCCGATTCCGCCGGAAAAAGCAAGGGGCGGCGCGGTCTTTTGCCGTCCGTCGTTTTGCACCGCTCAAATACAGTTTTTTGGCATTTCTTCCTCCATTTCCATGCAAAATCGGTGCAAAAGTTTTGTTTTCCGGCAAAACAGAGCTTTTCAGCAGTTGACAGGTATGGTACAATAGTTTTTATTATGGAATAAAATGTTTTTTTATCTGCCGCCACAGGTGCGGCGCATATATTCCAGTAACAGAGAAAGGAAGGTGCCCTGTCCATGAACAAAGACCATCAGCCCAAAAAGACAGAGCAGAGCGCCAGAACAGGGAAAAAACCCGGAAAGGGCCGCCGCATCGGGCGGACCGTCGGTATTGTCCTGGGAACCATCCTGCTGGTCATCGTGCTGACCTCCTCCATTTTCGTGGGGATCTTCATGACCTACGTCAACACGTCCCTGAAGGGGCATGTGGAGGTGGACATGTCCGAGTATGACCAGAAGGTGTCCACGGAGCTGTACTATCAGGACCCCGAGACCAAGCAAACGGTCATGTACCAGACCCTGTTCGGCGATGAAAACCGCATTTGGGTGGACTTCGACTCCATCCCCAAGGTCCTGCGTGACGCCACCATTGCCATTGAGGACAAGCGCTTCGAGACCCACCACGGCGTGGACTGGCACGGCACCCTGCGGGCCGTGTTCAGCACCCTCACCAACGGCAATACCCAGGGCGGCTCCACCATCACCCAGCAGCTCATCAAGAACGTCACCGGCAATAACGAGAACACCGTCAAGCGCAAGGTGACGGAGGTGTACCGGGCCCTGGCCCTGGAAAAGGACTACTCCAAGGACGAAATTCTGGAGATGTACCTGAACACCATCTATCTGGGCAACCAGTGCTACGGTGTGCAGACGGCGTCCCGGATGTACTTCCACAAGGACGTGTCCGAGCTGGACCTGGCTGAGGCCGCCTGTCTCATCAGCATCACCAACAATCCCTCTCAGTATGACCCCCTGCGCAGCGACTGGACCCGGGAGCAGAACCGCAACCGGCAGCTGGACGTGCTGGACGCCATGCTGGCCCAGGAAAAGATCGACCAGGCCGCCTATGACGCCGCCAAGGCCCAGGAGGTGGTGTTCACCAACGGCTACACCAATCTGGGCAACTATGTCGGCCCCCAGGAGGAGGACGACAAAAAGCCCGCCGTGGTCAGCACCGCCAACAACTCCTATTTCACCGACGAGGTCATCACCGACGTGGCGGAGAAGTTTGTGGAGCTCTTCGGCCTCACCGATGATCCGGCAGACGCCGACGGCTACGTCCGCACCGCCTTTGAAAAGGCCGTCAGCAAGGTTTATAACGGCGGGTACAAGATCGCTCTTCCGATCTACCCAGAATCCCAAGATCCAGGATATTACGGAGTCCGTGTTTGAAAACACCAACTATGCGAACTACACCGACTCCAAGGGCGAGCCTCTCCAGGCCGCCATCACCATTGTGGACCCCTATACCGGCGACGTGGTGGCCATGGTAGGCGGCACCGGCGCCAAGGAAGTGGACCGGGGCTGGAACTGGGCCACCTCTGCCCGGCAGCCGGGCTCCGCCACCAAGCCCGTGTCCGTATACGCCCCGGCTCTGGATGACGGCACCATCACTGCCGCCTCCGCCATCGACGACTATCCCGTCCGGGACCTGGCAGGCTACGGCGCGTGGCCCTCCAACTCCGGCAGCGGCTTCCGGGGCCTGACCACGTTCTACACTGCCCTGGTCCGCTCGCTGAACACCTGCGCCGTGCGCACGGTGGAGCAATACGGCACCTATAAATCCTATACCTTTATGGTGGAGAAGCTGGGCTTCACCACCCTGACCCAGGCCGACAGTCAGCAATCCGGCAACATGGGCCTGGGCGGCTATGAATACGGCGTCACCACCGAGGAGATGGCCGCGGCCTATGGGGCCTTCGTCAACGACGGCGTGTATACCCCGCCCCGGACCTTCTACCGGGTGGAGGATTCCCAGGGCAACCTGGTGTGTGAGAACAACAAGGAATCCCATGTGGCCATGAAGCAGACCACCGCCTACATCATCCGCCAGACCCTCAAGAGCGTCATCACCAGCGGTACCGGCGGCGAGGCCCGGTTCTCCGGCATGACCATCGCCGGCAAGACCGGTACCACCGACGAAAACCGCGACCGCTATTTCGCGGGCTTCTCCCCCTATTACAGCGCCGCCGTGTGGACGGGCTATAAGTCCAACGAGCGGTTCTCCGAGTCCCTGGGCAACCCCTCCGCCGTTCTGTGGCGCGAGGTCATGCGCCGCATCCACGACGGGCTGGAGAACAAGGATTTCAACAGCTGCTCCGGCCTGACCCAGGTCACCGTGTGCCAGGACAGCGGCCTGCTGGCCACCGAGGCCTGCACCCACGATCTGCGGGGCAATCGCGTCACCACCGTCACCGTGGCGGCGGACACCGCCCCCACCCAGACCTGTAATGTTCACAAGATGGTGCGCTACTGCAAGGATGGCAAGCACCTGGCCACGGAATACTGCCCTGCCAGCAGCGTGGTGGAGATCGCCGCCCTGGATTGGAACCGCGAGATCATCAGGAACATCAAGGCCCAGGACGACGAATATCTGCTCCAGACCCTCACCGGCAAGGACGGCGAGCTGTGCCCGGTCCATAACAAAAAGCCGTCCATCTTCCCCATCCCCGGCAGAGACGACGATGACGACGGGGGCTCCGGCTCCTGGCAGGACTGGTGGGACAAGCTCCGCCCGTAAAGCGGCATAAAATCCCAGCCTGCCAGAAATGGACGCTCCAGGCAGGCCGCTGTAAAGCTCCATGCCGCGGATACGGAAGCAATCCATCGTCAGCAGACACGAAATGTAGGAAGCCACCGGTTCTGTTCGGAACAGAACCGGTGGCTTCCGCTTGCCAACGAGACCTTCTTCCGGTTGCAGGCCGGAGAAAAATCGTGTATGATAAAGGGGAACGACAAAGAAGCGAGGTACTTCCCATGAAGATCATGGCCATTGACTACGGCGACGCCCACACCGGCATCGCCATATCCGACGCCACCGGCACGCTGGCGGGGTTTTCCACGGTCATCAACAGCCGCCGGGCGGAGACGGTGGCCCAGGAGATCTGCGCCCTGATCCCCCAGCACGGGGTCACGGAGCTGGTGCTGGGCTATCCCAAGAACATGGACGGCACTGTGGGTCCCCGGGCAGAGAAGGCCGCCGCCTTCGGCCAGACGCTGAAGGAGCTGACGGGGCTGCCGGTGACCCTTTGGGACGAGCGGCGCACCACCATCGACGCCCACAACATTCTGTTCAGCAACGGGCAGAACGCCAAAAAGCGGAAGAAAACCGTGGACGCCGTGGCGGCGGCCCTGATGCTGGAGGGGTATCTGACCCGGAAACGGCTGGAGGCGGAGCGATGAACGTGCTTATCATCGGCGGCGGCGCGTCGGGCATGGCGGCGGCCCTGACGGCGGCCCGGGCAGGCCACCAGGTGGTGCTGGCGGAGCGGCAGGCCCGGGTGGGCCGGAAGCTGCTGGCCACCGGCAACGGCCGCTGCAACCTCACCAACGAAAACGCCCGGCCGGACCGGTATCACGGAGAGGATCCGGATTTCTGCCGGTTCGCCCTGGAGGACCCGGAGCTGTCGGCGGCGGGGACCCTGGACTTTTTCCGGCAGCTGGGCCTGGTCACCGTGACGGAGCCCGGCGGCCGGGTGTACCCTCTGAGCAATGCGGCGGCATCGGTGCTGGATGTGCTGCGGTTCGCCCTGGAGCAGCAGGAGAATATCCGGGTGCGCACCGGCTGCGTCATCCGCCAGCTGAAGCGCCGGGAGGGACAGTTCCTGGCCCGGACGGAGGAGGGCGACACCATCACGGCCCAGCGGTGCATCCTGGCCGCCGGCGGCGCTGCCGGAGGAAAGCTGGGCGGCGGCATGGACGGCTATCAGCTGGCCCGGCAGCTGGGCCACCACCGGACGGCTCTGTATCCCTCCCTGGTGCAGGTGTGCACCGACCCCACCTATCCCCGGGGCCTCAAGGGCGTGAAGGCCCAGGCTGCCCTGACCCTGACCCGGGAGGGTGAGACGCTGACCGCCGGTCAGGGAGAGGTGCTGTTCACGGAATACGGCGTCAGCGGCCCGGCGGTGTTCGACCTGTCCCGCCAGATTTCCACCGGCGGCGACGGCATAGCCCTGCACCTGGATTTTCTGCCCGGGTGGAGCCGGGAGGATACCCTGGCCTGGCTGCATAGCCGGCGGACGGCCCTGTCCCGGCAGGAGGCCGGTGCGCTGCTGACCGGCAGCGTCCACCCCCGGCTGGGACGGATGCTGTGCAAGGCGGCGGGCATCAACGGCGGCGCGGCGATATCGGAGGTAACGGACCGCCAGCTGGAGGCCCTCTGCCGCCGGGTGCGGGACCTTGCCCTGCCCGTCACCGGCACCTGCGGCTTTGACCAGGCCCAGGTCACCGCCGGCGGCCTGCGCACCGGGGAGTTTGACCCCCGGACCATGGAAAGCCGATTGACGCCGGGATTTTACGCCTGCGGCGAGGTGCTGGACGTAGACGGCGACTGCGGGGGCTTCAACCTGCAATGGGCCTGGGCCTCGGGCCGTCTGGCAGGCCGCCTTCTGTCAAACACATCACTATAACAGGAATATAGGAGAATTTGCCTATGCAGCGCCAAGCGCTATGGAATAGACTGTACCTGTCCGGCATCGACGGCCGGGCGGCGGACCTGGCCCGGGAAAACGGGCTGGGCCTGGAGATCGCGGCGTTCTGCTATGCCCCCAATCTGGAGGATCCGGCGGTGCTGTCCGCCGTCCGGGCGGATATGGCGGGGCTTCACCGCTTCTGGCTCCACGCGCCCTTTGCCGAGCTGTGCCCCTGCGCCATCGACCCGCTGGTGCGGCAGGTGACGGAAAAGCGGTATTGCCAGGCCATCGCCCTGGCCCGGGACCTGGGCGTCCGGCAGCTGGTGATCCACGGGGGCTTCGTGCCCCAGGTGTACTTTCCGGAGTGGTACGTGGAGCAGTCGGTTCTCTTTTGGCGGGAGCTTCTGGTGGAGCTGCCGCCGGATATGACCATCGCCCTGGAAAACGTCATGGAGCCGGAACCCCGGCTGCTGGCGGACATTGCCCGCCAGGTGGACGATCCCCGGCTGGGCCTGTGCCTGGACATCGGCCATGCCAACACCTTCGTCAGCCGGGTGCCGCCTCTGGAATGGGTGGCCCCCATGGCCCCGTGGCTGCGGCACGTCCACCTGCACAACAACGCGGGGCACAATGACCTCCACGACCCCCTGGGCCAGGGGACCCTGGCTATGGAGCAGGTGCTGGACACGGTGCTGGCCCTGTGCCCCGCGGCCACGTTCACATTGGAAAATCAGGACTGCGGCCCGTCTCTCGACTGGCTGCGGCAGCACGGATACGGAGCGAACACATGACAAGGCAAGAATTGACAGCATATATAGAGTCCATTCTCCCGGCAGACCGGGAGGCCATGGACGCCGCCCGGCGGCGGCAGGCGGAGCTGGCCAAGCCCCCGGGCAGCCTGGGGGCCCTGGAGGACATGTCCATCCGGCTGGCCGGCATCCGGCGAACGCCCCGGCCCCGGATCGACCGGTGCCGGGTAACGGTGCTGGCGGCGGACAACGGCGTGGTGGCGGAGGGCGTATCCTGCGCCCCCCAGTCCGTGACGGTGCAGCAGGCGGTGAACATGACCCGGCACAAAACCGGCATGTCCGCCCTGGCGGCGTACTTCGGCGACGACGTGCAGGTGGTGGACGTGGGCATCCGGACGCCGGTGCCCTGCCCCCAGGTGTTGGACCGGAAAATCCAGTTTTCCACCGGCGATATCGCCGTGGAGCCCGCCATGACGGAGCAGGAGGCCCTCCGGGCCCTGGCCGTGGGCCTGGACCTGGCCCGGCAGGCCAAGGCCGAGGGCATAGACGCCGTGGGCGTGGGGGAAATGGGCATCGGCAACACCACCACCTCCGCCGCGGTGCTGGCGGCCCTGACCGGGGCCTCCGTGGAGGACGTAGCAGGCCGAGGCGGCGGCCTGACGGATGGGGGCTTCGCCACGAAAAAGCGGGTGCTGCGGCAGGCCCTGGCCCTGCATCATCCGGACCCCGGCGACCCGGTGGCCGTTCTGGCGGCGGTAGGCGGCCTGGACCTGGCCGCCATGACGGGGCTGTTTCTGGGCTGCGCCCATGAGGGGCTGGCGGCGGCGGTGGACGGATACATCTCCATCGTGGCGGCCCTGTGCGCCGTGCGGCTGTGTCCCCGGGTGCGGGATTATCTGTTTTTGTCCCACGCCTCCTACGAGATCGGCTACCGGCTGGCAGCCCGGGAGCTGGGGCTGGAGCCGTGTCTGCTGCTGGGCATGCGCCTGGGCGAGGGCAGCGGGTGTCCCCTGCTGTTCCGGATATTGCAGGGGGCCTGCGCGGTGCTGGACGGGATGGCCACCTTCCCGGAGGCGGCCATTGAGGACGAATATCTGACCCCCATCCGGCAGGGGGACGCATTCACGGTGGATAAATCATGAGAATTTTACTTCTGGGCGGCAGCAAAAGCGGCAAAAGCATGCTGGGCCAGCGGCTGACCCGCCGTCTGGCAGACGGCGGCCCCATGATCTATTGGGCCACCCTGGAGCCCCGGGACGGCGAGGACCGGGCCATCGTCCGCCGCCACCTGGCGGAGCGGGAGGGCTGGGGCTTCCAGACCCTGGAGCGGGGCCGGGAGCTGCCCCGGGGGCTGGCGGCGGTGCCGCCGGAGAGCGCCGTGCTGTTCGACAGCGTCACGGCGTGTCTGGCCTGCCAGATGTTCTCCGGCCCATCGCCGGACGCCGCTGCTCCGGAGCGAACGGCGGAGGAGCTGCTGGCCGTCAGCCGGAGCGTCCGGCACCTGGTGTGCGTGTGCGACGAGATCTGGCGGGACGGCGTGACCTACGAGACCTGGACCGAGACATATCGCCGGGGCCTGGCGGCGGTGTGCCGGACTCTGGCGGCGGAATTTGACGCCGTGGCGGAGCTGAGTGCAGGCTGCGTGCGAATGTGGAAGGGAGAGCTGCCGGATGCGTGACTGGGTATACGGATTTTTCATGGCCTGGGGAATGTTTCTGGCCATCCCCTGCCCCAAAAAGCTATGGAGCGAAACGGCCCGCCGGAAAATGCTGGTATGCCTGCCGCTGGTGGGCCTGCTGGTGGGCGGCATATGGGCCGGTGCGTGGCTGCTGCTGCGGGGCGCGCCGGGGCCGGTGCGGGCGGCGGTGTGCGCCGCCGTGCCGTGGCTGGTCACGGGGTTCATGCACCTGGACGGATACATGGATGTGTGCGACGCGGTGCTGTCCCGGCGGGACCTGCCCACCCGCCGGCGCATTCTGAAGGACTCCCACTGCGGGGCCTTCGCCGTGATCTGCCTGGTGCTGCTGGCCCTGGGCCAGTGGAGCCTGTTCCTGTCGGCGGAGAGCATTGTCTGGCAGGCGCTGCTGCTGATCCCGGCGGCAGCGCGGGCCTGCGCCGGGCTGGCGGTGCTGGGCCTGCGGCCCATGGACACCAGTCAATACGCCGCCATGGGCGCGTCCCGGGGCGGCTATCTGGCGGCTCTTGCGGTGCTGCTGGTGCTGGCGGCGGGACTGCCCCTGTGGCTGTGGGGCAGCTTCGCCCCCCTGGCGGCGGCAGCGGGCTATGGCCTGGCGGTGTGGTACGGCTACCGGAATCTGGACGGCATGTCCGGGGATATCTCCGGCTTTGCCCTGACGCTCGGCGAGCTGTGCGGCTGCGCGGCAGCCATTCTGTGGAGGTGACGGCATGGATCTGATTATCGGCGGCGCGTACCAGGGAAAGTGTACGTTTGCCGCGGAAAAATACCGCCTGACGGCGGCGGACATCTGCGACCTGGCAACAGACGCTCCCGCCCCTGCCCGGTGCTATGTCCACCTGGAGGCCCTGACCCGGCGCGGCCAGGCGGCGGAGGCCCTGACCCGGCGCGGCCAGGCGGCGGAGGCCCTGCCCCTGCTGCTGGCGGCGGAGGTGGTGGTGGCCCGGGAGATCGGCAGCGGCGTGGTGCCCATAGACGCCGGAGAGCGGGCGTGGCGGGAGCGCCACGGGCGGCTGCTGCGGCAGCTGGCGGAGCAGGCCGGTCATGTGTACCGGGTATTTTGCGGATTGACGGAGGAATTGAAATGAAGCTGACCCTTCTGCGCCACGGGGAGACCGACGGCAGCCGCCGGGACCTGTACTACGGCGCGGCGGATATTCCGGCCCTGCCGGAGTCCCTGGCGGCCCTGCACGAAAACGCGGCGGCCTATCCCCGGGCGAAGCGGTACTATACCAGCGGCCTGCTGCGGACGGAGCAGACCCTGGCGGCGCTGTACGGCGACGTACCCCATGTGCAGCTGCCGGGCCTGCGGGAGATGGACTTCGGCGACTTTGAGATGAAAAGCTATCAGCAGCTGAAGGACACGCCGGCGTATCAGGCGTGGATCGCCGACGTGGAGCACAATCCCTGCCCCAATGGAGAGAGCGCCCCCCAGGTGCTGGCCCGGAACCGGGCCGCCATGGACCGGGTGCTGGCAGCCGGGGAGGATGCGGTGTGCGTCATTCACGGCGGCGTCACGGCGGGGCTGATGATGACCTGGTTCGGCGGTGGGCGATATGACTACTCCGTAAAGCCCGGCACAGGCTTCACCGTCACATTTGAAAACGGCCGCCCTGTGTCCTACATCCGTGTGCCGGAATAACAATCAAAACCTCCGGCCAAAGCGAAGTGCTCATAAGACAGTTAACAGCCACAATAGGTTGGACCGCTGTGTCTGTTCTTGTATTTTATCCTGTTATGTGATAATGTGGAACCGAACACACCTGCAAATCGGAGGTTGTTTTATGGAAAGTGAATTTGAATTGACTCAACTATGGGAAACTGATATGATCGTCCAGTTTCCAAAGATATCAGCAATCTATTACGGGTTACTACAGGCTGGGTATGACTTTTATATCCCGGAACGTTCTGCTGAACACATCCGGCATATTATGAAGTATAGGAACCGGAAACATCAGGATACTTTCTTTTCCGGAGCCAAGCAGGACACCTGCGACGTATATCCTTACTGGCCACGTGCGTTCATGATGGAATCGGCGTCTTTTTTTCTCAACGACAACAATACCGGCTTTCAGGATTTTGAAACGCTACGCCGGAAGATCCTGACTGCGGGAAACATCTCGGAAAGCGAACGTGGCGAATCCCTTTGGTGCTGGCTGGAAGGTTTTCCCCGGGCGATTGTTGCGGTTCTATCAGACAACTCTTTTGCAGGATACCTGGAATGGGAGGGAGAATGGATCGCTGGACAGGAAAAGATTTACCGGGAAGAGATGCACTTGATTCAGGAATGTCTAGAAATCTGTACCAGCCGGTATCATTCCCCGGTACGGGAGATCCGGATCTGCCTCAATCCTGTTAAATGCGTTTATGCATCGGACTACCATCTGACGGAAGATTGCTTTGTTTTCTCCTCCGGGGTATTCCGGACAGATTCCGTTATCCATGAATTCCTGCATCATGTGGTACATCCGACTGTGGCGGAACAGAAGGATATGATTCTAAAGCATCGGCAGGTCAACGACCAACTGGATCAATCGTACTATTTGGCAGGAAGCGATTCCGGAGTACTCAATGCTTTTGAGGAAACAGTTGTCAGATCACTGACTAAAGAGATTATGAATCATAAATTCCCCGATGATCTCTCCGTTTATATCGAACACTTTTTGAAACAGCAATGAACCAAAAAACTGGAAGTTAATCAGGCAACTTCCAATTTGCCGAACTGATAAAGGGCGCACTTCTACACCTTTCGGTGTACCGTGCGAGCATCCCTTGCCTCTCCCCTTGGGAGAGGTGGCCGAGCGCAGCGAGTGCCCGAAGGGGAGA
>ERZ772886.2736-NODE-2736-length-13630-cov-32.425635_pt1 | contig 13630 bp, 9 predicted proteins | sample MGYA00512128_ERZ772886 | MGnify/ENA primary metagenome ERZ772886 (study PRJEB29015, sample SAMEA2737698) | human gut metagenome | biome: human gut; feature: human-associated habitat; material: faeces | place: China | collected 2012 ... | reverse complement strand
ATTATGACGATCTTCCTGACCCTGTAGAAAGCGGCGAGGAAGCGATTGCAAATTTAGAGGAAGCGGTCGATCTGCTGAAAAGTGTTGTGCGTGAGCTTCGTGCTCTGGCGGAGGAAAAGTGATGGCAAGAGCAAAAAAAGAAGCCGCCCTCACGCCCGAAGAGCGTTTGCAGGCAGCCTTGGTGCCGGATTGGGAGTGGCCGTATAAATTGCCGGGGAATTGGTGTTGGACAAAAATAACGGTCATCACTGATATCCTTAATGGGTTTGCTTTTAAAAGTCAGCACTATTCATCTGCCGGAATTCGGATCATTCGTATAACAAATGTACAGGACGGTTTTATTCAAGACAAGAAGCCTGTTTATTATCCACTTGAGAGCCAAAAAGAAATCACCCCATTTATGTTGAAAGATGGTGATTTTCTTATGTCACTTACAGGGAATGTTGGACGAGTAGCTATTATAGATGCTTCATTCCTTCCGGCAGCATTAAATCAGCGAGTTGCGTGTCTTCGTATAAAGTCAGAAGATAGTGTGCGAAAAGAGTATATATTCTATTTTTGCCTGCAAAAGCAATTCGTGTCAGATTGCATAAAATCGGCCAAGGGCTCTGCACAACTCAATATGAGTACGGAATGGTTGAAGGAGTATCCGATTCCATTACCTCCGCTCGCCGAGCAGCAGCGCATTGTTGACCGTATCGAAAGCCTGTTTGCCAAGCTGGATGAGGCCAAGGAAAAGGCACAGGCTGTGGTGGATAGCTTTGAAACCCGCAAAGCAGCTATTCTACATAAAGCCTTTGCCGGTGAACTGACCGCGAAATGGCGGGAAGAGCACGGTGTGGGGATGGAGAGTTGGGAGAAATATAAGTTTAATGAACTTGGAACGCTAGAACGCGGTCGATCAAAGCATCGCCCAAGAAATGACCCTAAATTATTTGGCGGAAAGTACCCCTTTATTCAAACGGGTGATGTTGCGCGTTCAGGTATGTACATTACCGAGCATACACAAACTCTCAGTGAAGTTGGAGCGGAGCAAAGTAAACTTTTTCCCAAGGGAACTCTTTGTATTACGATTGCAGCTAATATTGGTGATGTGTCAATATTAACATATGATTGTTGTTTCCCTGATAGTGTAGTTGGATTTACACCCAATGAAAGGACATTGTCTGAGTACATTTATTATCTGATGAGTACGCTTCAACGAGAAATCGAGGCAAATGCTCCTGCAACAGCGCAAAAGAATATTAATTTAAGGATTCTTAATGATCTGCTGTTAGACATTCCGTCTGTTGCAGAACAGACACAAATCGTTAATCAGGTGGAGTATTTATTTTTTCAGGAACAGCACGCCAAAGAAGCCGCCGAAATAGTCCTTGACCAGATCGAACTGATGAAAAAATCCATTCTCGCCCGTGCTTTTCGCGGTGAACTGGGTACGAATGACCCAAGCGAGGAGAGCGCGGTAGAATTGCTGAGGCAAGTAATCGAACAAGAGGATGGAGATGTGATCAGGCCAAAGGCAAAAGTGAAGCGAATTGCAATTCCCGCAGAAATTAAGCCGTTGTTGTCTGGTGCTAATGAAGAAGCAATTGTCAAACTACTATTAAAAGCTGCGCCCCAATCTGTTTCTACACAGACAGTAATGTCCATTAGTAAGAAAAAATTTGAGCTTATGGACGCATTACGCAATCTGGAGAAAAAACAGATTGTGTCGAAAAGTGATTCTGGAGAATACTCACTAGTGAGGTAATATTATGCAAATCAAACGGCTTCAGATCGATGATTATCTTTGTTTGGTTGACTTTGATATAGTATTTGACACCGTATCGGGTGGTAGCTCAACAATTCTGATTGGAGAAAATGGCGCTGGAAAATCGACGATGATTGAGTGTGTTCTGAACATTCTGATGTCTTTTGATTCTCCCGCAATAGAAAAACAGATTGACTACAGCTATTCTATGGAGTACAACTATGCGCAAAAGGCGGTATGCATTGTCCAAAGCAATCATAATTATCGTATCACGGTAGATGATGTTTTCTGTGAGGGAAGCTATAAAAGGGTGCGCTCTTTTATCCAATCTCATTCTTTGTTTCCTCAACGCATCATTGCGTTTTATTCTGGGGCCAACAATAAGCTCTTGCCTCAAATAGAACAAATTAATAAAAGATATGTAGGGCAATGCAGAAATACACTTGTGCGCTTTCTTAAAGCAATGAACGATGAATCTGAGCGTTTCTTGCCGAACTTTCCCAAAAGAAAGTACAACTATTGTGATGAGGGAATGACACCAATATATTTGGCTTCTATTCTCTGTGGTCAGGAGTCTTATGAACGGAATTATCTTGTTGATGCGTTCCATTTCGATGAAGTCCAATGTGTAGATATGGCCATTAATATTAATAAAGTTGAGGGCATTTTTGGCAGAGGACGGTTCGAAGGAGATGTGCCCATAGGCCTGTACTATTTGACGGATTTCATTGACCATCGGTTTACGGATTTGCTGCGAAGAGGATTACTATATTCTGCTGCAGGAAAGTCCTATTTCGAAATTAAAGGTCTTGAAAAGTTAGGGTTAGATTCTATTGCAATCTTAGAATTTTTTGAGAAACTATACTCTCTGTTTGATGCGAGATTTGAGGTGACCGTCACTCAAGGAAATTCCATAGTGAAATGCAAATCAATGAGCGAAGGGCAGCGCCAACTTATCAAAATCCTTGGTATGCTTGGTATTTGCAAGACGGAAGATTGTCTCGTTTTAATGGACGAACCAGATGCGTATATGAACCCACGCTGGAAGTATGACATCAAAAGCACAATGGATCAATCCTTGAAAGACGCCATAAACGCTCAGGCAATCATTGCAACACACGATCCATTGGTGATCAATGGCGTTCCTAAGGAGTTTATTAGGATATTTACCCAAAACAAAGAACTTGAATCATCCACAGGATTTTTTGTCACAAGAGTTATCACTCCCGTCGAGGACACTGAGGGAATGGGAATCGACGGATTGCTACAAAGTGAATATTATGGGTTGCAGACTTCTTACGACCAAAAATCGCATAAGAAATTTTTGCGCAGACAAGAATTATATCTAAAACTTATTGGCGGGAGTGCTACGGACGGAGAAAAAGCAGAGCTTCGTGAAATAACGAGAGATTTGGGATTGCTGCCGCTATCGTATAATTCAATTGATTTTCTATATGATGATTTTTTGACCGTATATAAGAAGTGCGATCTGTATAGTCAAGAGTATCTTACCTACGATCAAGTGTTAGAGCGCAGAGGAAAAATTAAAGAAATTATAGAGGCGTTATACGAAGGGCAAGTATGAGATATATAAAGATAGAAGATCTTCTGGTATTCAGAAGCAGGTGGGGACAAGGGGATACACTCTGGAAAAACAGCGTGCTCAAAAAGGATTTCAGAGATTTCTTTCACAATAAATGCTGGTATACAGAAGTACCCCTTGTCGGGCAAGATGTGCATATTGACCACTTTCGACCCAAGGCAGCGGTAAAGCCTTTTGAGAATTTTAAATATAATCATTTAATTCAAGATAAGGGGTATTATTGGCTAGCAAATGATCCATCGAATTATAGGGCGTGCTGTATCTATGCTAATCGAAAGACTGGTGGCGGCGGTAAAGGAAATTATTTTCCTCTGGCAGATGATGGCGTATATCAATCGGAAAAAGATGAAAATAATGAGCATCCAATGCTGTTAGATCCATGCGTGGCAGAAGATGTTAAGTTGTTGTCTTTTCTGGGTAATCGCGTAGTTCCTGCAACGGACGATGAACTGGGCAAAGAAAGAGTTAGAGTTTCGGCATCTATTTACAATCTGACTGATGCTTACATAAGCAACGAAAGAGGGAAAATTTGGGCGAGCATCGAACAATTACTTGCAGAGTATGTCTCCGGAGATATTAGCAAGTCCAGCTGTATTCGCCAGCTAAGGGATGCTATATCACCCGAAGCGCCCTTTTCAGCTTGTGCAATAGCTTGTGTTAATTCTCTTGCTCCGGACGAAATAAAGAGTGAACTTGATTTGATACTCTAATTCTATGAAATGAGGGATGATAGTGCTGGATCAGACAAATGCAAATATTGAAAGACATATCAAAACCCACTCAGTGCGTTCCGATGATGACCGTGCGGCAGTATCTGCGTTGGAGACATTTCTACGTTCAAATGGGAGAATCAACACTTCTTTTGCATCAAATGATAAGTGGCCCAATCACGATGGCACTTTCGAGTTTGTTCCCGCCCCTGACATTTCTAGGCGACCCCAGCAGACTTTCTATGTCCAAATAAAGGGAACACGCAATTATACTGAGCGCGAGGGTGTTATTAAGTACACGCTAAAAGATCTCGCTTTTCCTGCTTTTATATGTGGCAGAGTATCCCTTGATCCGGGAATTCTGTTTGTGATTCTCAATCCTGCTGAACGCGGAAATGAGAGAGTTTTTTGGAAGTATATGTCGCCCAGTTTTCTTAACAGTATTGATTTTGCAAAAGACAGTATAACCGTCAGTTTTTCACCGGAAGAGGAAATCTTGAACAATGACGAAAGCGTTTTAGCTTTTTGCGAGAGGTTAGAAAAAATTGTCGAGCGGCATTCCTTTGTAAACCAATTGGAACGGCATAATTATTCTTTTGAAGAAGCTAAGCGAATCGTTGAGACCTGTGATACGGAAATCACGGAAAGCATTGACAATTTAAGCATTCTAAATAAGAACCGCGATAATATTTCACGGAGAATTCTGACGAGATTGAACGATCTATGCATTTCAGCTTTACTGTTGAATGCGATGAAAGACGGCTATCAAAGTCCCAACGCCGGCTTTGCGTGGGAATACTCACTCTTAAGGGCAAATACAAAGTACTTAGGGAATTTTTACCGAGGATTGCAATATATCGGACGCCGGGTCCCCGAGGAAGGCCAAGCAGAGCGGCTGATGCTGAAGTACTACAGCTTTATGTGGCAGATCCGTCAATCACTCTACGAGAACTACGGCATCACCGTGCTTCAGAACTTGGAAAAGTTTCAGGAATATACCGGAACCGATGAACAGGATAAACAATACTATGAGTTGGTGGCGAATGCTTTCTCAACCCCCAAAACCGAGCAGAAACATAACAGCAATACGAGGTTTTATATTCAGAAAAGGACGCCGTTTTATGTTGGTAAAGAGCGTTATTTTGAGGTAACACTGCAGCAAGCGGATATCTATGCGTCAAAGTATAACCGAATTACAGCATATACCAAACTTGACATTTCTACAGGCTATTCTGTACAAATCGACTATGTCCCATCATACATTAATCTCTGGGGTGTCAATACAGAAATTAAAATTATCACAGCTTGGCGTGTTTCGGTAGATCCTAAATGTTTGAACAAGCTTGGAAGGATACTTAATATGCGCCTCCAGCTTTCTTCAAAATATGGAGAATATGATGCCCTGATGAGATTCCTAACAGAAACAGGTATGGATTTTCTGGAAATGATTGATCTTCGGGAGATACATTTCTCGAATCTTTTGGAGTCGGTTTACAAAAAAACAAACACCTCTTATTTCAAAGATGTTTTACAGCAGCTGAGGGACAACTATTCTACAGGTTCGACACGCTTCGGCCGATATACAATTCGGTATCTGTTACTGAATCTGCGCGAGGATCTTTTGGAACGCGTTATACCGTCTCAGTTTAGTCCGCAATGGAAATGCAAGGATTTATACCTGTCTAGAAAATGCTTTCCGTTTGAGTGTAACCCACTTGCTTCTGATTTAGCTGACAGCAAAACGAGCCAGATAAGTCAAGCCAAGTACTTGGCCAGAGTAGTTGAAAAGGAAAAGACTGAGGTTGCGGTTCCATACTGGTCTATTGTAAAGTCTATGCAAGATACCGGCGAAATTTACTGCGATCTTGGCGGAGATTTAACCGAACAGGCGATCCAGAAATATAATGATTGCTTAGACGATTGGGAAAAGCACCAAGGGTATGAAATCATTTCAGATGGAAATGCCGCTGGAAATGCCGCTTGTATCGCAGCATATGAGGCATCGACGCTCTTTATTTTGAATAAACTCCTGGAATTATCACAGATTCACAATAAAGGGCAAAAAGAAGTTAACGAAAGATATTTGAGAAATTGTGATATTGCCTTTTCAGATCCTAAAAAAGAAGAAGCTCTTAAATATGCTTTTGTAAACTCCAGAGTACTTCTTGTTTACGGAGCTGCCGGTACCGGAAAGACGACCCTAATCGATATGATCTCGACAATGCTGTCTGGGCGTCGGAAATTGTTTCTTACCAAAACACATACGGCCTTGCAGAATCTGCAGAGGCGAATTAATAATCCGGGGGCTGATGCCAGTTTTGTAAGCATCAATAGTTTTACGAAGAGGGTAAACCTTCCTGATTATGATGTTATCTTTGTAGACGAATGCAGCACCATTGATAACCGTGCAATGAAGGTATTCCTCGAGAAAATGCGCCCGGATACATTCTTAGTACTTGCGGGAGACACCTATCAGATAGAATCTATTGATTTTGGCAATTGGTTTACTTATGCCAAGGATATTATTAAGACTAAAGGTTCGAATGTTGAACTCGTAAGCACTTGGAGAACAAAGGATCCCGGTTTAATTGAGCTTTGGAACGAGACTCGAAATAAGGGTACGCTAATAACGGAAAAACTTGTTATCGACGGCCCATTTTCTGAAAATATTGGCGAAGGAGTGCTCAATTCCGAGATAAGGGATGAGGTGATTTTATGCTTGAACTATGACGGAAAATTTGGCTTGAATAATATGAATAGCTATTTCCAAAATGCTAACACAGAAACGGCTGTTGTCTGGAGAGACTGGAAATATAAAGTTGGCGATCATATATTATTCAATGACACGGACAGATTTTCTCTGCTCTATAATAATTTAAAAGGGCGAATTGTCCAAATAGAACTGTTTGACAGAAGAATCAGGTTTACAGTAGATGTAGAGATCCCGTTAACAGAGCAAGATTGCCAAAACGATGGCATAGAATTCATCGATATAATTGATGATGTGACCCGAATACGATTTGATGTACTTGATTTTGAAGAGGAAATGGCAGATGAAGATCGCAAAAAAGCCATCGTACCGTTTCAGCTTGCCTATGCGGTTTCAATTCATAAAGCGCAGGGCTTAGAATATAGGTCAGTTAAGGTTGTTATTCCGAGTAGCAACGCTGAAAAAATAACACACGGCATTTTCTATACAGCAATTACGCGTGCAAAAGAAAAGTTAAAAATCTACTGGAGTTCTGAAACAATGCAAGAAGTCGTCGCTGGATTTTCAGTAGACACTTCAAGACAAAAAAGTTTGGCAATTATTAAGGAGAAGCTGAAGCAGGACAAGAATACTTAGGAATAGGGCGCCGACCGTTTGGCCGGTGCCCTATTTCTATATGAGCCATCTATAAGCACTCCTTTCTTTTGTATGCACTGTTTTATTCTAAGTTATTCAAATGAAACATGAAGTGTCTTGCCCATGCAAGAAGCCATTTTTTGCAGAAAATCCAACGAGGGATTTGCATTCCCGTTTTCAAAACGCGAAATGTTTGCCTGCGCAGTTCCCATTTTCTCGGCCAACTGTTTTTGAGTTAACCCGGCAGACTTCCGACTTGCGATTGCAGCGCGGATAGCTTCATACTGAGGACCAAGCTGATCATACTCGGCTTTGACTGCGGGATTTTCAGAAAAAGTTTTATTCTTGAAATCAGTGTAATTCATAGTCTCACTTTACTCCTTTCATTCACATGCAAACGTGTACCTTTTTACGCAACCACTCTATATTATGTTCGTATAGGGATGCTATCTTTATCACATTCAGTTTGCACAAACCTTACCTTAAAAAGCAAAGACTATTATATGTGTTTTTTATAAGAACCTTTCCTTTCAATGACGCTTTTTATAATCGCGTAGTCTCTTTTGGGCAATTTCAATCTCTGAACGAGGAGTTTTTTGCGTCTTCTTGATGAATCCATGCAGTAAAACTATCGTGTCAGCTTGCCAAATAAAATAGAAGATACGAGATATGTCACTCGAAAATTTGATTCGTAGCTCCCAAATTTCACCATCAATGTGCTTGACATAAGGTTCTTTTAATGCGTTGCCAAACTCTGCAAGAAGATCAATTTCCCGAAATGCTTTGGCTTGATGCTTTGCAGGTAACTCATTTATAAATTCGGCGAGGACTTCCTTGCCGTCCTCAGTACTATACAGTTCAATCTTGAAGATAAGTGTACACCCCCTTTTTGAGATATATGCTGGTCTATATCTCAATAAAATTATATCGTATATGATATAAAAAATCAAGAGATCTTATATTGCTTGCGCGAGTGGTCCGTATTCTTGTGAGCAAAATAAGGTTTTACGCAAAAAGGAAACACGGATTTTTGTGCAATCTCGTGAATAGCTATTTGCCGCGATTGCTGGTATGATTTGTACCGAACCCGAAAATCACTACTTGAAAATAAAGGGGAGATGTTTATAAGAAAAGTACGGGGATTTTACAAAGCGGCAATAAAAAAATCACTACCCAATGTGAAATTGAGTAGTGATACTTGGCGCAGGCGGTGGGATTCTCCCGCGCCCTTGCAACAGTCCGCAGGACTGTTGCAGCCCGGCGGGACGCAGAGCGCCGGGCACGGGCTGTTCGAATCCCACCTTGCAACCCTTGCATAGTTTGCCGCAAAAATAATAAGCAGCACCCCGCAAGGTACTGCTTTTGGCGCAGACGGTGGGATTCGAACCCACGTGACATTGCTGTCAAATTGATTTCGAGTTAATCTTTGAAAAGGCAATATGGTGATAACCAAGGCTGATACAGGCTGGTTTGTCCGCTGATTTTGAGCGATGTGTGGAGAGAAAATGCGGTTAAGCAAGCAAAAAACAATGTAGGTACGAAAATAAGCAAAATCACCCGTTTTGGGGCAAAAATGGCGACTTTTTGGGAGAAATGCAAGATAAGATGCAAGATAACCCCTACCTAAAAAGCCGGATAATGGTGCAGGTTCGCGGACACGAATGAGAAAAAATGCAAGAAGAAAAAAATGAAGTAGTGATTTTTCGGGTTCCACTTTGCAAACAAGGAGAACCCGAAATGAAGAAAAAAACTGTAAGCAAAGACCCTTTGGCAGAAAAGATTGAAGAAATTCTAGCGCCCTATCCGAACCCGATGAGTCGCAATGATTTCCGCATCGTATGCCATATCGGAACGCGCACTTCGCTTTATCTCCTGCAAAGCGGGCTTGTTCCCTGCAAAAACAACGGAAAGAGAACGCGCTGCTATAAAATCGCCAAGAAAGATGTTGCCGAGTATCTCTACCGCCGAGAGTCCGACCCGATGCGCTACACCCCGCCCAGCGGGTGGTATTACAACTATCCCAAACACAAGAAACCTGCCGCATCGTTGGAGCGCAAGCTGAACTATACGGGCGAGGAACGGCTGCTGGCCAAGGAATGGTACGAGCAGCAGCTGGCAAATTACCCGGATGTACTGACCGTTGCGCAAGTCTGCGAGGTGACAGGCTACCAACGCCACACCATTCTGAAATGGTGCAGCAAGGGCTTGCTGAAAACCATCTTGCAGACACCCAAGTATATGATTCCCAAGGTATGGCTGCTGGAATTTGTGGCGTCCGATTTTTTCAACGAGATCAGCCGAAAATGTGGAAAACACTATGCCGCAATCAAGGAAATCAGCAGCTCACGCAAAGCCAGATAAGATGACTATCCGACCTCATGTGAACGCTAACACTTTAAGACTGCTTCCATCAGTCTGATATGGTTCCCATTTCAATTTTCCAGTCACTGACTGGAAAATTGGATGTCTAAGATATGCAAGCCCAAAAATCTAGTTAGACAGATCTCCCAAGGCATATTCAGCTTTTATGCAGAACTCAATTTGCCAGACACTGTCTGGTAAATTAGATAGCCCAATACAACAGGCTTATATGCAACGATCCTGCGGTCATACAAATCAAGAAAAGCGCTCAGATACAGCTTCTTTATCACGGGACCGTCATAGTACTTAAACGCTGTGACATCGGTCAGCCACTTTTCATTGGGTCTGTCTGCGTAAAATTCACGATTCAAAATGTTTTCTGCTGTTGTTTCCGGTGTGGACGGAATATAGCTTGCCCGTTTTCTGCGGCAAACAGACTTTTAAGCGAAGGTATCTCATCAGCCGGCGAATCCGCTTGACATTGTATTGAGTATTTTTGTCACGGTTAATGGTTATCGTCATTTGCCGATAGCCAAGGATTCCATTCTGCTCTTCATACAATTCCTTGACCCATTCGATGATTCGTCTGTTCTCTGTTTCGACTTGGCTTTCCTTTCGCCGTAACCACTTGTAATAGGAAGATCGATTAAGATTAAGAATATCGCATAATCGGTTGACCGAATAGTGCTTCTCCTCATGTACACTGCGGACTGCAAGATGCTTCTTCTCTTGCCTTACTCCGCTCAGACATCCCACCTCTCCAATTCTTTCAATTTTTTTAACAGAGCAATCTCCATCTCCTTGTCTTTGATCTGTGCTTGAAGCAGCTTGTTTTGCACACGAAGTTTCTTGACTTCGGTCATTTCACTCTCCGGCTTGTTCCTGCCTCTGCCATCCACCAGACCTGCAACGCCTTTTTCTTCGTACTTTCGTACCCATGCGTAAATCTGTTGATACGATACGCCATAAGTCTTTATCGTCAGCGGATAGTTCTTGCCATGTTCAATACAAAACGCTACGATCTCCGCGCGTTCCTTTTCTGTTGTCTTTCTGCCCTTGGTCATATAAATCTCCGTTCCGGCTGCTCGCCTCTCCTTGATTTCTTTATGACCATTATACCACTTTATCCGGTTCCGCAGCTGCTTTTTGTCTTTGATCCCGTGTTTTTTGCAAATAGTCCGTAAACTGCCACCGCCTCCAAGATAATCTTGCACTGCTTGCAGCTTTAGTTTTCTGTCGTAGTACTTGTTCCTTCTTCTTGACATAATAAAGCCCCCTTAGTGTAGACTTGAAAATTTTTGCTTCTTTAGATGTCTACTCTAAGGGAACTATATCAGTTCATCCTTTGAACTGCCGGGACGTTGTTCATTCTTTTCGTCGCTGATACTCCGTAGGGGTCAGGCCGTACTGCTGCTTGAACTGCCGGGCGAAGGCGCTCGGGCTGGGGAACGCCAACAGATTGGCCAGCGTGGCGATGGTCGGAGAATAGTTGTCCAAAATATAGCGGGCGTAGTTCAGTTTTTGTGCGCGGATGTACTCGGTGGGGCGAAAGCTGGTTTCCTTAAGAAACAGTGCGGACAGATGATTGGGAGAAAGATTGACCAGCTCGGCCAGTTCCGTCAGGCTGATGGGCTCGTGGATGTGCATCAGGATATACTCGCAGCACTGCTTGATCTCCTTGCGGCAGGATTGCAGCCGCCAGTCCTGCATGACCTGGCAGTATTCCCGGAACGCGCTGAGGGATAAGAACTGGATCTCCTCAATGCTTTCGGTCTCGTCTAAGTGCAGCAAATAGGAATCGCTGATGCTGTAGGCGAGATTCTCCGGCAAGCCGTTGTCGATGGCCGTGCGGCAAAACAGCGTGACCGAAGCCACGGTGGCGTATCGCGCCTGCTGGATCGACGAGGTGCTCATCACCCCAAAGCGAAACGATTCCTGCTTGTTGTAAGCACGAGCCAGAAACTCATCGGCCAGCACGGCGTTGCCCAGTGCGATGAACGACAGAAAGCGTTTTTCCTTGACGCGATTCGAGTCTCCACTTGCCGTTTCCTCCAACTGTGCGTAGGTGCTCGCCCGATAACGCTCACGAATCTTGACCGTGACTTCCTTCAAGTGGTTGTTGGATTTTTCCTCAAAGATACCGGGCCGCATAAAAAATCACCTTTTCGTTGAAATCGTGTTGAGATAGTTTATACCATATAGTCATTATACGTCTTGCTGTGTAAAATAGCAAGTAAGGAATGCGCGGTACAATGCCGTTGCCAAATAACAGACAAGGAGAATAGAATATGAAGCGCGATTTGAAAGCATTGATCGGCCAAATGACATTGGAAGAAAAAGCCAGCCTTTGCTCCGGCTCGGATTTCTGGCACACGCAGGGGATCGAGCGGCTGGGCATCCCGGCCGTGATGGTGACCGACGGCCCGCACGGTCTGCGCAAGCAGGCAGGTGAAGCGGACCACCTCGGCCTGAACGACAGCGTCGAGGCTGTCTGCTTCCCGGCCGGGTGCGCCACCGGTTCCAGCTTTGACCCCGACCTTTTGGAGCACATGGGTCAGGTTTTGGGCGACGAGTGCCAGGCCGAGGATGTCAGCATCCTGTTGGGACCCGCCGTCAACATCAAGCGCAGCCCGCTGTGCGGCCGCAATTTCGAGTACATTTCTGAGGACCCGTATCTGGCCGGTAAGCTGTCCGCTGCGTACATTCGCGGCGTACAAAGCCGGGGCGTGGGGACCTCCATCAAGCACTTTGCCGCCAACAATCAGGAGACCCGCCGCCTGACCATCTCCTCGGACCTCTCGGAGCGGCAGCAGATAACAAAGGCTATGATTATAGCATATGAGTATTCCGGCGATTTTGCCACAGCAAAGAGCAAAATGGAGGAATACATGAAGGATTATCCCGATGACGAGGATGCAGCAAGAGAATATCAGTTTTTGGAGACCAGATAGATTATGGCAGATACTATTAAGATAGAGGATATTGAGGAGAGAGTAGTGCTCGTCGGAGTAAGCGAGCAGGACGGTGATGATGCAGATGATTCACTTTCAGAGCTTGCGGAGCTGGTAAAGACAGCAGGTGCGACAGTTGTAGGCACACTTATCCAAAGAAGAGAAAAAATTCATCCGGGCACGTATGTCGGCACCGGCAAGGTGGCGGAGATTGCAGAGCTTGTGGAGAGTACAGGGGCAACAGGCATTGTGTGCGATGATGAGCTGAGTCCTGCACAGCAGAAAAATCTGGAGATGTACCTTGACACAAAGGTCATGGACAGGACACTTGTCATTCTTGATATTTTTGCATCAAGGGCCACAACAAGTGAGGGCAAGATACAGGTTGAGCTTGCTCAGCTCAAGTACAGATTAAGCCGTTTGTCGGGACTGGGAAAGTCCATGTCGAGGCTTGGCGGTGGAATAGGAACAAGAGGTCCCGGAGAGAAAAAGCTTGAGGTGGACCGCCGTCTTATAAATGACAGGATAGCACAGCTTCGAAGAGAGCTGAAAGAGGTGCAGAAGCACAGAGATATCACAAGGGCAAAGCGTGAAAAAAATAAAGTACCGGTTGTTGCGATAGTAGGATATACTAACGCAGGTAAGTCCACGCTGTTAAATCACCTGACAGAGGCAGATGTGCTTGAGGAGGATAAGCTCTTTGCAACGCTTGATCCTACAACGCGTATTCTTGCGCTTGATGGCAAGCAGCAGGTGCTTTTAACTGATACGGTCGGGTTTATCAGAAAGCTGCCGCATCATCTGATAGAGGCCTTCAAGAGCACCCTTGAGGAGGCAAAGTACGCTGACATCATTTTCCATGTGGTGGACGCATCAAATATGCAGCGAGAAAAGCAGATGTTCATAACC
>ERZ772886.2724-NODE-2724-length-13663-cov-5.031746_pt1 | contig 13663 bp, 12 predicted proteins | sample MGYA00512128_ERZ772886 | MGnify/ENA primary metagenome ERZ772886 (study PRJEB29015, sample SAMEA2737698) | human gut metagenome | biome: human gut; feature: human-associated habitat; material: faeces | place: China | collected 2012 ... | reverse complement strand
ACCTGTGACCCTCTGCTTGTAAGGCAGATGCTCTCCCAGCTGAGCTATGCTCCCAAGTCCTGTACTGCTCCCGATGCACAGAGCCTTCCGCCAGCTCAGTGACCTTTGCACCACAGCCAAGTGGTGTCTGCGCGGGGTTCTTCGGTCGAACCGCGGCGACATGGATTATTATATCATCCTTTGGCGGCGCTGTCAAGAGGGAAAATGCAAAAAATTTGGGTTTTTCGCAAGCGAAACGCCGCCTCCGCAGTCAAAATGTAAATTCCGCCGTTTTTCGTGGACTTTCGCGCGTGGGTATGGTATGATAAGAAGTGCAAACCTGAAGGAGGTTATTACAATGAAGCGAATCATTGCGCTGCTTCTTGCCGCGCTGCTGATGTTCTCCTGTGCGCTGGCAGATGTGGCCCTGCGCGGCTACGACGCCAAATCCGGCTATGTCTATGTCACGCTGGGGCAGTGCCCGCAGGATGCGGACGGCGGCGTCGAGCCGATTGTCTGGCGCGTGCTGAACGTTGAGGACGGCAGAGCGTATCTGCTGAGCGAATATGTGCTGGAGGCGCGCCCCATCCACAGCGATTATCAGGAGTACGCCAACAAGCCCACCAACAAGAAGAAGCCCGGCTTCAACGGTGACTTCACTCAAACCGAAATGAGCCGCTACCTCTGCGGTGATTTCGCCCAGAACTGCTTCACGGACGACGAGCGTGCCATGCTGACCCCGGATGACACGTTCGGTCTGTTTTTCCTCGCCAGCGATGCGGATTTGAAAAACAAGGCGTACGGCTTCACCAGCAATGAAAGCCGCAAGGCGTGGGGTACGCCCTACGCGCTGGCGAACGGGCTGTTCAAGTACGGCAGCCAGCGCGGCGGCCATTCCCCCTATTGGACGCGCTCCCAGTCCTCCTCCGACGCCCGCCACGCGCGGTGCATCAAGTCCAAGGGCGAGTTGGGGCGCATCAACGTCATCACGCTGGACGAGGGAATGCGCCCCGCGTGCTATCTGTCCTTGAGCGCGAGCGAGATTTCCGGCGGCACGGGCACGCTGGATGATCCCTACACTTTCACCCTTATCCCGCCGACGGTGATGGAGGATTAACATGCGGAAGATAACCTGCCTGCTGCTGCTTCTCTGTCTTCTCCCCTCTTTCGCGCTGGCGGACAAGACCATCACCCTCACCTTCACCGGCGACATCACCCTTGGCGGCGAGGATTACCTGCGCACCGCCGAGGACAGCTTCTTTGCCGTCTATGAGCGCGAAGGCGCGGGGTACTTTCTCAAAAACTTCGCGGATTTCTTTGCCGAGGATGATCTGACCGTCGTCAATTTGGAGGGCGTGCTGACCGACAACAACGCCCTTTACCCGCGTGACAAGGGCAAAGGCGACGATGGCTACTGGTTCCGTGGGCCGACGGAGTACGCCAAGGTGCTTTCCGCCGCGAGCGTGGAAGTCGCGTCGCTGGCAAACAACCATGCGTTCGACTACGGCGCACAGGGCTTCCGCGATACAATTGCCGCTGTCGAGGCAGAAGGTCTCGGCTGGTTTGGCACATACAACAAGAATCGCGACCCCGAAACGGAAAAGTTCTACTTCTACACCAAGGACGGCGTGACCATCTGCCTGATGAGCCTGCTCTGGGACGACTACAACCCGCAAGACCCCAATGGCAACGGCGCGTATCTCCGCCAGCAGATTACGGAAATCAAGCAGTCCGGTCAGGCGGACGCGGTCATTGCTATCCTCCACGGCGGGCAGGAGTACGGCCGCCACCGCACTAAGCCGCAGACCATCTTCACCAAAATGGCGATTTCCGCTGGGGCGGATTTGGTCATCTGCCACCACGCGCACGTCGTCATGGGCATGGATGTCATCAACAGCCGCAGTGCGTTCTACTCGCTGGGTAATTTCTGCTTTGGCGGCAACCGCAAGGCGTATCAGGAGAACAAGAACCGCACCCCCGCCGTGCAGGACGCCGCGCCCGCGCTGATGCTCCGCGCCGTGTTGACGTTTGGCGACGACGGCACTTACAAGGGGCAGCAAATCACCCTCTATCCCGTACAGACCACCGGCATTGACCGCGCGGCGGGCGACACCGTGCAGGTGAACAACTATCAGCCGAAGTTCATCACCGGGCCCTTGGCGGCGCATGTGCTGCACCTGATGCAGATAGACATGAACTACGACGCCAGCAAAACGCCGAAGTACAGCAATGCCGAGTCCATCAACAAGGCGCTGCGGGCGCTGGTGATAGCGCGCGAAGAGGAACTGGCGGCAATGGATTCCTCCGAGGGCATGGAGGCGATGACGCTCCCGTTCCTGCCGGCGGAAGCGGAATAAAGCCGCTCAACCCGCGGTAGAGTTCCGCGAAATCGCGATTTCGGGCATATCAACCGCTGGTTCGTGTGCAAAGCCTCTTTTCCGTGATAGAATGACAGCCAGAAGGGAGATGCTTCCACATGAATCAGGAGAAAATCGGGAAGTTCATTGCGTCCTGCCGAAAAGAGCAGGGTTTCACCCAAACTGTTCTTGCAGAAAAGTTAGGTATCACAGACCGCGCGGTATCCAAATGGGAAACCGGGCGAAATCTGCCGGATGCAGCCATTATGCCCGAATTATGCGATCTGCTGAACATTCAGCTGAGCGAGCTTTTTCGCGGGGAGCGAATGACGATGGAAGCGCATCAGAAGGCTTTCGATACATTGCTTCTGGAAATGAAGCAGCGGGAAGAATCAGCGAATCGGCGGATTCTTCAGCTGGAAAAAGTGCTTGTCTGCATGACGATTGCGGTATCGCTCACGATGATTCTTGTCGGATGCTATCTGGCGAAAGACCATCTTGCCCTCGGAATCGCCTTATTGACATTCGGCGCTGCGGTTGTTTTTGCCATCTGCTTTGTCGGCGTGAAAATCGAGCATGACACCGGCTATTACGAATGCCCCGAATGTGGAAAACGCTATGTGCCGACCATGAAAGCCGTCGTGATGGCACCGCATCGCGGCACAGCCCGCAAGATGACGTGTCCGTTCTGCGGAAAATGCGCCTATCATCAGAAGGTGCTTGCAAGGTAATTCTATTTCCGAACGCACCTGCGCCAGCTGCATACGCCTTAGCGCGTGCTTATCTGGAAATAGGATAAAGGCAACAGGGTGTCAAGCGCTTTTGCTTGACACCCTGAATTTTTTTCTGTAATGCTTTTCACCCATTGGCCTGCGGCGGTCACTTCATGATCATCTCTTTGTCCGACGGCAGCGGTTTCAGCGGCGCGGACGGCAGCGTCTGATACCAGTATGCGCAGGAAGTATAGTCGTCGTACCGCGGTCCAGTCCATCCCATGTTGTCCAGCGTCATACGAAATCCGGTTTCAAAGTGGATCGGGTCAGCGACGTGGAAGCGGTACAGCAGGAATCTCTGCTGACCGTTGTAAAATGCACGGTTATCACCGTAAATGGCGTACATTCCGCTGTAGAGACCGCTGTAAGTCTGATAGGATTTAATCTGCACATCATTTCCAAAGCCGTAGGAGCCGCAGAAATAATCCTCTGTGCCTGTATAGTGAATGGAAGGATATTTGTCATCGTCTATGTACATTCTGGCTTCGCCTTCCACCCAGCAGGTGTTGTTTCCGTTCATTCCGGTGGCCAGGGTCACGCCCACGAACTGACCTTTTCCCTGAATGCCATCGATAATGGTGTAGGAACGCCCCTTCTGAACGGGATGCTCCTGACGGTAGGAAGCGTGGAAATATCCGATCTCGTCAGGCACCTCACAGTGACAGCCGGTGATGATATAATACAGGCTCTGATCCTTTTCGCCGCGGTTTTCCATGGTGATCCGGCAGTGCTTTTTGAAAGGCATCTCCCAGTAGCAGTTCAGTCCCCGTCCGGGAGCCACCAAGATTTGTGCGGAATTGAGCACCGCGTATTTTCCATCCCTGTCCACAAAATTCTCATCGTATGCGGTTCCGAAAAATGCGGAAATGGGCGCTTCCACGGAAGGATATTCGCAGTTGTCCCAGTACATGCGGATCACGAAGCTGTGTCCAACGTAGCCGGTAAACCAAATGCTCTGGATCATTCCGGGACCGTCGGTGTCCACCAGCGTCACCGTCTCCCCTGCGCGAATCGCCACGGTCGGACTGAGCTTGGTGCAGTCTCCTCCTTTGGAACCGCCCGCTCTGGCGCCTGTGGGATTTTCTGCGGAGAAAGCGAAGGTCTTTGCATTGCTGATCATGCAATACGGTTTCATAGGTCTTGCCTCCCCTTGTTTTAACATATCCTTACTATTCATTTTGTGGTTCTTGACAGAACGACATTCGTTGCTGTCAGCGTTCCATCTGTCACAAAAGGATACGGAACTTCTTTCCCGTTTCCAGTCTGTTCAATCGCTGTGACAATATTATAGCATCTGTACAGTGATTGCGCAAGTCCCTGAAAAACGAACATAAAAAACACCTGATGCCATGCTTTACTGCTCTCTTGCATGTGCTTGACGCCGCTTCACTGCTGCGCGAAACGGCGTCTTTGACAGTCTGAATTGTACATCTGACAAGGGATATCATAGTTCCTTGCAAAATGCAGTCATGATAAAGAAATCGCCCGATGCGTGCGGAGCATTTCCCGCGCATCGGGCGATTCTTCTATAATGGCAGCACCGCGCAACTCGGCGGCGCGTCGGGCGGTGTTGCCTAATACTATTTCTATATGAAAATTCGCAAGCAGATGGCACAGTTGAATCTGGAAATAGTATAAATACCGTCATTCTTCCGGCAGCGGCGCAATCAGTTCGCGGTCGCACTTGCGGTAGAGCAGCAGACAAATCGTCAGCGAGACGATTTCCGCAATCGGGAACGCCCACCAGATGGCGTTCGGGCCGATAAGGGACAGCGCCCACGTCGCGGGCAGCAGCACAATCAGCTGGCGGCACAGGCTCATAATCAGGCTGTATGTGCCGCGGCCGACCGCCTGGAAAACCGTGCTGAGCGTAATGCCCGCCGCCGCAATCAGGAAGTGCGAGCAGATAATCCGCAGGGCGACGCAGCCTTCCGCCGTCAGCGCCTTGTCCGCCGAGGAGTCGAACGGCATCATCAGCAGGTTCGGCACAGCAAGGAACAGCAGCGCGCCAACCGCCATAATCACCAGCGCATACACCAGACACACGCGGACGCACTCGTAGACGCGCTTTTTCTTCTGCGCGCCGAAGTTGTAGCCCACAATCGGCACCATGCCATTGCACAGCCCGAACACCGGCATAAAGACAAACGACTGGAGCTTGAAATATACGCCCAGAACGTTCACATAAATATCGCCAAAGCCTGCCAGAATCATGTTCATCAGCGTCGTGCAGACGGAGGAAATCGCCTGCATGATGGTAGACGGGATGCCGACAACGAGGATATTCTGCACCGTCTTCCAGTCAAAACGGAAGCCCTCATGCGTCAGGCGCAGTTCCCGGTTTTTCCACTGATTCAGGACGAAACCGACGGTGCAGCTCACAACCTGACCAATAACCGTCGCAATCGCCGCGCCGGCGATACCCATTTGGCAGCTGAAAATCAGAATCGGGTCAAGGATGATGTTCGTCACTGCGCCGGACAGCTGGGTAATCATCGACAGCGTTGTGTTGCCCGTCGCCTGCATCATGCGTTCAAAGCAGATGGACATGAACTGCCCCAAGCTGAGCGTGCAGACGATGCGCAGGTACAGCGTGCCCATTTCCAGCACTTCCGCCTTCGGGTTCGTCATGCCGATATACGCGCGGGCGAAGAACAGCCCGACGATAACGAACAGCAGCCAGCCGACAACCTCAATCAGGATGCCGTGGCGGGCGGCGTCGCGCGCCTCATGCGGGCGCTTTTCGCCAAGCCGACGTGAAATCAAGCTGTTGATGCCCGTACCCATGCCGGTCGAAACAGCAATCATCAGCATCTGCATCGGCATAGCGAGGTTGACCGCCGTCAGCGCATCCGGCAAATACTGCCCGACAAAAATCCCATCGACGATATTATACAGTGCCTGCACCAGCATCGACACCATAATCGGTACGGACACTGTCGGCACGAGCTTGCGCATCTCCATCGTGCCCAGCATCCGGCTGCGTTCCGTGTTCTGCTGTTCCTGTTTTTCTGACATATTGCTTTCCTTTCCGTATTCATACTATTTCCGGATGAAAAGGCGCAAGCAAATGGCGCAGGTGAATCCAGAAATAGTATCAGTCCCCTAAGAAGCCGAGAGGAAAATGCCCCTCAGCCAAAGGTTTATTGTAGCAAAATTTGCCCTGTCCGTCAAGGGAAAATCCGCATTTTCCGCCGCTTTTGCGAAAAAGAAAATTCCCTTTGCCCCCATCGTGATTTCGTGTTATAATAGCTGATGAAAGCAGTTGTTTTTCCGCTTGAAGGGAGGAATCCGCATGAGCGTCAAAATGCCCAAACCCGTCAGCAAAACAGAACTCTCGCGCCTATACACACGGCTTGCCATCGACACCCATCATCGACTTGACAACAGCACCGCAGAAGGGCAAGCGCGCCTTGACCTCCTCCACCGTTTCTTTGATGCCTGTGCCAATCTTTATGGGACGATGACACTCTGGCACGCATGGGAGCTTTTTCAGCATGTTGAGCCGGAATTGACTGCCAAGAAAAAGATTCTCCGCAAGGATTTCTTTTCCTTTGCGGAAATTGTGCGCGTTGAAAAGCATGCCTATGCCATCATGCTGCTGCCTGACCTGTACGAAGAGGAGACGTCCATCAGCATTCAGGATGCCGAGCTGGTTCATAGAATGCTGATTTACCCGAACATTTGGGGCTTGAATGAGTATTACAAGCTGCTGAGCCATCAGGACGATAAGCCCTGTGTCGTTCCCGCACACGATGTGTTCTATGCGTATGCCGACCCGAATTATTTCTGGGAAACGCCAGAAGCGCGTTCTCTCCGCTTCTTTCTGGCAAACCTCCATGTCGCTCCGAATGCCAAAACCACTGCGCCCGACGGCACGCCTCTGCGCGGCAAGGCGTTGTCAGAGGTTGTATTCTGGACAAAAGATGACCACTGGGATTATGACGATTATAAGGCGGCGTGGCGCAAAAAAGCGGTTGCTGAAGAAGCAAACAGGCCATATTTGCAGCGCATCATGGAAAAAATCCAGCGCGGGATTCTGTTGTCGTTTGTCTGCGATCAATTTTCTTACTATGTGGAGTTGCTTGAAGAAGCCGGCATTCAGTTTACCAAGCCGCAGTTTGAAACATTCGCGAACCGCCTCTGTGAATTGAACAATCACAGTCATCTTTGGTCAAACCGCGGCGGTCAGCCTGTTGAAATGTACGATGGGCTTGACAATGCGGAACTGGATGCGGCGGCGATTATGAAAACCATGCAGCTTGACCCCGATGGTTATTATCGCAATCCAGTCTTATCGCGCATCACGCCGAAGAAAAATGAGGATGGACAGGACTGAACGATCCGGAAACAGTATGCGCTATCGGCGAATTTTCTCCATGACAAACGCAGGAAAGTATGCTACAATAGACGCGGTAAACACACCAATTCACTCGACAAAGGAGGTACGCCCTATGCCGCGTACCCTATCCCCTGCTGCACGCATCGAGCGCAGCATCCTCTCCGATTTCCGCAAACCGCTCTGGCGGCCGTTCGTCCGCGGCATCAAGCAGTACAAGATGATTGCTCCCGGCGACCACATCGCTGTGTGCATCTCCGGCGGCAAGGACTCCATGCTGCTGGCGAAAATGATGCAGCTGCTGCAGCGCCACACCGACATTCCCTTCGAGACGGAGTTTCTCGTCATGGATCCCGGCTACAATGCTGAAAACCGCCAGCGTATCATCGACAATGCCGCCCTGATGGAAATCCCCATCCGCATTTTTGACAGCAGCATTTTCGAGACAACGAAAATCGCCGAGCGAAATCCCTGCTACCTCTGCGCCCGGATGCGCCGCGGTTTCCTTTACGACCGTGCGCAGGAAATGGGCTGCAATAAAATCGCACTTGGGCATCACTTCAACGATGTTGTGGAGACGACCGTTATGGGGATGTTCTACGGCGCCCAGCTGCAGGCCATGCTGCCGAAGCTGCACAGCCGCAATTTTCCCGGCATGGAGCTGATTCGCCCAATGTACTGCATCCACGAGGAGGACATCTGCGCCTGGCGCGATTTCAACGCCCTGCACTTTATCGCCTGCGCCTGCCGCCTGACCGAAGAGCGCGACAAAAGCGGCGATGGCATCGGCAACTCGAAGCGCGCGGAAATCAAGCAGCTGCTGAAAGCGCTCCGGGAGACGAACCCCGATGTAGAGAAGAACGTCTTCAGCGCGATTCACGCTGTCAGTCTGGACACCATGCCAGGCTGGAAAATCGGCGAAAAGGAATACAGTTTCCTGGATGACTATGACAATTGGGAAGCAACGCACCGTCCGGCGGATAAGTAAACGAATGCGGGTCAAGGGAAGCACATTCCCCTGACCCGTTTTTATATAATACGACAAATGTACAGATTTCCGTTTTTAGACAAAAATTCAGCTCCCCAATGAAGCAGATTTTTGCTGCCATCAGGGAGCTGTTTGCTTATTCCGTTACTTCCGGCACATCCGTCGGCTTCGGCACATCCGTCGCTTCTGGCACGTCCGTTGGCTTCGGCACGTCCGTCGTTTCCGGCACATCCGTCGGCTTCGGCACGTCCGTCGGCTTCGGCACGTCCGTTGGCTTCGGCACGTCCGTTGGCTTCGGCACGTCCGTCGGCTTCGGCACGTCCGTCGCTTCTGGCACGTCCGTCGCTTCCGGCACGTCCGTCGGCTTCGGCACGTCCGTTGCTTCCGGCACATCCGTCGGCTTCGGCGCTTCCGTCGGCTTCGGCGGATTCGTCGGCTTCGGGGCTTTCGTCACTGCCGGCGCTTTCGTCGTTTCCGGGAGCTTTGTCGCTTCGGGCGCATCGGTCGCTTCCGCATCGTCGGGCTTGTCCAGCACCAGCGGTTCAAGCCCCAGCAAATCAGAAACCGTCACAAACTCGAATCCCGCGTCGCGCAGCATGGGAATCAGCGTTTTCAGGCACTCATAGTCCGCCATTCGCGCGTGATAGAGCAGAATCGAGCCGTTCTGGGTATCGCGGAATGCCTGATAAGGTTCGGTCTGCGCCACATCCCACAGGACGACCTTCTCCACGCCGTGCGCATAGAAAATCGGCAGGAAGTTCTTCTCGGAGTTCATGTAGTGTCCAAACGGCGGGCGCAGCAGCCGCAGCGGATAGTGGTAGCCCAGCACCTCGTCCACGCGCTCCTGCGACAGACGCACCTGCGCATCCGCGCTGGACTCGGAGTATTCCAGCAATTGCGCGTGCTTCCATGTATGGCTGCCGAACTCATCGCCGTGTGCCAGCGCGTCTTCCCACAGTTCACGGTCTTCCGCGCAGAACAGCTTGCCGACGATAAACCACGTCACCGGGAAATCAAGTTCAATGCTCAATTCGTGGATTTTATACACAGCATCCATGTTCCAGCCGTCATCCACCGTGATCGCGATTTTTTTTGATTCGCGGTCGCCGTGGCGGACAACGTAATCCTCCGGAATCGCGGCAAACGCCGTCTGCTGCACCAGCATCAGGCACAGCGCCAGCGACAGCAGACGCATCATGCGTTTCATCAGCAGCCCCTCCTTATTGCGGATCAACGTAGTTCGGTTCCTGCCAGATATACCAGTCCGTGCCGTCGCCGGAGAAGTAGAGCGCCGCGCCTGGCATGTGGTTCTTCACCCAGCCCGCCGTCACCTTTGTGCTGAGGGCGGAGCGGTTCGGGACGAACAGCACCTGCGGCTGTGTCTGCTCCACAAAGCTGTCCGGAATCGTCGCCAACCCGTGATGAGGCGCTTTGAGAATATCGCAGCGGAGTTTTTCGCCATACGTCGCGGCGTACCACTGCATCGTCTCGTTGTCAATGTCGCCGGTCAGGAACGCCCGCGAATCTCCAAACTGCACCATGCAGGCGGCACTGCGGTTGTTCTGCCCCGTCGGCAGGGGACAGCGGAAAATCGTCAGCTTTGCGTTGCCCAGCGTCAATTCGTCGCCGTCGCCAATCTGCACATAGGGGATGTTCTTCGTCCCCGTCGCTTTGACCGCCTGCTGATGGTAGCCCTCTTCGTCCACATACGTCGTGGTGTTGGGCGACAGGAACGCATCCACCTGATACAAATCGGAGTACATAAGGTAGATGAAGCCGTGCAGGTGGTCATCGTCGCAGTGTGTGTTAAGCAGATACTTCAGTTCCGTGATGCCATATCCATCCAGCGTCGCATACACGCGCTTGCGATAGCGCCCTTCGCCGCTGTCCACCATCATGGCTTCCCCGCCGGATTGCAGCACCATCGCGTCTGAGCGGTTCGTGTCAATGCAGGTCAGGCGCAGCGTATCCTTCTCCGCCCAATCCGCCGGCACATCCGCTTCGTTCTCCACCCGGTACACCTCCGCCTGCGCAGCGCCCAATCCCAGCGCCGCGCACAGCAGCATCAGCAGCAGTTTCCGTTTCATACGTTTTCCTTTCCACAAGGGAGTTCCTCCCTTGCCCCTTCCGCGCGATTCGGTTGGTGACACGCTCATGCCGTGTCCGCATGTTTATACAGGGTTTCGCTCCTGCGGGAGCGACCAGAGGGCTTTGCGATCGCCCTCTGGATTCCTTCGCATCCCCATCTAAGTTACTTGATTTTTGTCGAAACAAATTAGCTTGTGAACCTTTCGTTCCTCCAAGCCGCAATAAAAACCAAGAAACATGGATGTGCACCCCAAAGGTTTCCAAAGGGCGACCGCAGACATTCGTCTGTTTTTATTGCCCTTTGGTCGCCTCCGCAGAGACGAAACACCTGCGGCAAAGCCAAATTTCCAATAAAATAAAGGGCGTTTGCTCCCACACACAAAGGGGGCGCAATCCAAGCGCAGTACCCTTACTGCGCTTGCACCCACCCGCGGGCGACCGCAATCTCATACACCCCGTCCGCCATGCCTTCCGCCAGCCATTGCTGATACACCGGCGTCACCAGCAGATATTCCTCCGCCGGATTCGATAAATACCCCATCTCCACAAGGAAGCACATCATCTTCGCCCAGTTGTTGCCGACATAGTGGTCGTTCAGCCGCACCATGCCCGTGGAGTTCGCCAGCGTCATCCCGACACGCGTTTTCATCGCATCCAGCAGCTTCTGCCCCATTTCGCGGTAGGTGTCCGCATCCGCAACCGCTTTGGCATAGTCGCTGTTCAGCGGGCCGTAAACCTGTATGCCGCGCTTGCTGCGGTTGCTGGAGTTGTTGCAGTGCAGGCGGAGCATAATCTGCGCGCCGCCCGCTTCCGCGATTTCACAGCGTTCGATGTTCGTGTGGAACGTCGTTTGATCTTCGCGGGTCATGACGACATTCGCGCCCTGCCGAAGCAGCTCGTCGCGCAGGAGCATTCCAATTTCCAGGCAGACGATGCTCTCGCGACGATTCGTCTTGGTTCCCTGCGCCATGCCGCCCTTGCCGCTGGTCGAGCCAGTCAGCCCCGGTCCAATCGGCTCATTGACGAAGCGTCCATTTTCCTGATGTCCCGCGTCAATGCAGACGGTCACGCCGCTCAAGCGCCCCTCCTGCCGCTGCGGCGCTTCCGGCGCCTGATAGCCCTTGCGCACGGTCGCTTCTTTCTTCATGCTGCCCGATCCGCTTTTCACCTGCACGGTGAACTGCGTCCGCGCGAAGGTCAATTCACTGACGACGTTGCCCTCGTAATGCCCGTTTTCGTCCGGGTAAACCGGCTGGGTGACGGTCTGTTCCTTGCTTCGCCAGTAGAGGAGCATGTAGTCCGTGCCAATGGCGTTGAACGCATAGTGGAAGCCCTCCGGCGTTTCCGTCAGCACAAAATCCATCACTTTCGCGTTGCTTTTCCCCGTCGGCTTCTGATAATCCGCAGCCTTCGGAAGCGTCGTCGATGCTTTGCCGATGCTGCCCGTCGTGCGCGCCGAGGTCAGCGCAACGCTCGTTTTGCCGCCCGCGCCGGAGTAGGCAAGGGAAACATCGCCCTCAAAATGCCCGTCCTCGCTGTACAGCATCATCCAGCCTTTTTCGGCAGGCGTTGCGTATTCGAGGATGACGAACGGGTCTTGCGCGCCCGCATCAAAGGCATAATGCAGCGCGTATTCCGATGCCGTAAGCGTGATGGACACGCCAGCCGCCTGTGCGGTCGTCGCACAGAACAGCGCCAGTACCGCGCAGAGCAGCAGCGACAGCAGCCTTTTCATCTTTTTTCCCCTCCGTGTTCCTTTTTCCAGCGGCGAATCAGCTTCTGAATGCGTCCCCACGGTGTCCGCGACTTTTTCAGTGCCACCGCCGCGTCCAACGCCCCCTGCCGGTACAGGTTGTTGTTCGGCTCGCGGCGAATCGCCTCGCGGTAGGACTGGTGCGCTGATTCATACTGTTCCAGTGCCATGAGGACTTTTCCCTGCATGGCATACCATGCGCTGTCGCGGGTAGATGCGCGCAGGAGCTGCCGCAGTGCCGCTTCAGGATTATCCTGCCGGAGCATCTTTGCCGCCAGTGTCAGCGCATCCTGCTGGTCAAGTTCGCGGTTGAAAGCAGCGGATGCCGTCGTCCGGTTGACCGCCAGCTTCATCGCTTCCTCATACGCCAGATTCAGCGTAATCATCTTTTCCTGCGCGGCTTTTCGTTCCGTTTCGTCCTGAAATTTATCGGGATGGCAAGTTTTTACCAATTTGCGATATGCTGCGCGCACCTGATCCGCGTCGGCAGACGCTTCCAACCCCAATACGCCAAATGGATTCCGCATCGCCAACACCTCCTGTTTGCTCTGCGGCTGTTTTGTTATCCCAAACGCAGGTTGCCCCACGGAATCAGCAGCCAAGCGCCTGATTCATGGAGCCGTCGCAGTCAGCGCATCCAACAGCAAGGGATGTGATGCTGCCTGGCATATATCAATATCCGAAGCCATGAATTATGAACGGTTCATGGTCATCCTTCGGAACCCCGTCACTCGAACTTCTCGCGCCGGATTTCCGCGCCCAGCGAGCACAGCTTGTCCTCCAGATGCTCATAGCCGCGGTCGATGTACTCCGGCTCGTAGATTTCCGTCACACCGCGCGCCATCAGGCCCGCAATCACCAGCGCCGCGCCCGCGCGCAGGTCGGTGGCTGTTACCGGTGCGCCGTACAGCTCCGGCACGCCCTCGATAATCGCCGTCGCGTTGTCCACGAATTGAACGCTCTTTTTTGTAGGTACCTGCAACTGGATGCTGGAAACGAGTCGGGTTGGTGGAGTTTCCGGTGATGGAAACGTCAACGTTCTCTTTCCACATGATAGCAACGCCTTCGCGAACGTCGTTAGCGCCGTAGCAGTTAACTTTCGCACGCAGTCCTTCAGAGTATGATTTACGGAATACTTCTTTCAGTTCTCCTGTGTGATAGTCAAGTTCTGTCTCAACGTATGTAAATCCGTTGATACGTGCAATAATCTGAGCAGCATCTTTTCCAAGACCATTCAGGATAACACGCAGAGGTTTTTTACGAACTTTGTTTGCTTTCTCAGCGATACCGATAGCACCCTCAGCAGCTGCGAAGGACTCATGTCCAGCCAGGAATGCGAAGCACTCGGTGTCCTCTTCCAGAAGCATTTTACCAAGGTTACCATGG
>ERZ772886.2723-NODE-2723-length-13669-cov-8.098281_pt1 | contig 13669 bp, 8 predicted proteins | sample MGYA00512128_ERZ772886 | MGnify/ENA primary metagenome ERZ772886 (study PRJEB29015, sample SAMEA2737698) | human gut metagenome | biome: human gut; feature: human-associated habitat; material: faeces | place: China | collected 2012 ... | reverse complement strand
TTGGCTGCGACGATCGGGGTCTTGATGTCGATGTACGGCAGGAACTTCTCGGAGACGCGGGACACGCCACCGCCGACGACGAACAGCTGCGGGTCGAAGTAGAACTCCATGAGGGAGTAGTACTTGGTCAGGCGCTTCGCCCACTTCTTGTAGCCCATGTCGAGCTTCTCGCGGATGGAGGATGCGGCGTACTTCTCCGCGTCGCCCTTGCCCTTGAGCAGTTCCAGATGGCCGAGCTCGGTGTTCGGAATGAGCTCGCCGTTGAAAATCAGCGCGGTGCCGATGCCGGTGCCCAGCGTGGTGGCGATGACGAGGCCATCCTGGCCCTTCGCGGCGCCGAACTGCTGCTCGGCAAGACCGGCGGCGTCAGCGTCGTTCACCACGGTGACCGGACGACCGCAAGCTTCGGAGAACACTTCGGTGACGTCCACGCCGACCCAGGACTGGTCCAGGTTGGCCATGTAGCCAAGCTTCTCGCCCACATGAATCGGAGCCGGGAAGGCGATGCCGACCGGAGCGGACTCCGGAACCTCGAAATGCTCGAGCTGCTGGCGAACGATTTCGCCGACGGCCTTCGGAGTGGACACCTCCGGGGTGAGGATCTTCAGACGCGGTTCGGCGAACTCGCCCTTCTCGAGGTTAACCGGGGCGGCCTTAATGCCGGAGCCACCAATGTCAACGCCGAATGCCTGTGCAGTCTCAATCATCTTCAACCTCTCTATCAAGGTATGTTATGGGTGTATTCGAACCGGTACGTATTATGGTAACTCGCAACATGCCCAAAATCGCGCGCGACATGCACAAATGGTGAGAACGATTGCACAAATTGTAATACTTAACCGAGTAAATATTTCATCGCCTGTTTTGCAAACGATTCGTCCCACGTCGGTAGAGGCTCCGACGTGGGACGAATCGTCAATCGCGTGATCGCCGCGCGTTGGGAAACGCGTGGGCCACGGTATTACTTCAGCGGCGGCATCGGCTGCCATTCCGGATCATGCAGCAGCTTGCGCGAATCCCACCATCCCTTGGCGATCTGAACGATGCCGGTCTTGAAATGCTCGCGGTCCACCATCATCAGTCGAATCACTTCCTTGACCGCGGTCAGCACCGTACCCAGACCGAACAACAGCGGACGGTAATCGCCGTACGTCATGAAGTATCGGGCCATGTAGCCGCGGTTGCGCATGATGTGGTAGCGGTTCATGTCGGAAGTGGAGTTGAGCTGGCGCACGCCGGCGATGTCCCAATTGCCGATCTCGCGCGTACGGCGCAGCACCACGTCGGGCACGACGATCGGATTGGTGACCTTGCTGGCACGATAGCCGTACATCGTGTCGTCCCAATAGATGAAGAAACGCGGGTCGGGCAGACCGATCTTCTCGACGATGTTGCGGCGGAACAGGCCGCCTTCGAAGCACAACGTGTCCATCACGCGATAGCCAGCCGGGCCGAACGCAGCCGGTGCGATCGGGTTCGGAATGCCGAGCGGGACGATGAAATCGTACTGCCAGTAGAACGGACCGCCATCATAGTCGTAGCGGCTTCCCTGAATCACGTCGTGCCGATCGGTCCACTTGGCCAAGCGCTCGATGCCTTCCGGCATGACGGCGACGTCGTCGTCCATGACCCAGAACCATTCGGCACCCAGCTCGTACGCCTTCTTCACGCCTGCGGAGAAACCGCCCGCACCACCGAGGTTGTCGGTCTGCGGCGCGTAGACCACGCGGTTCTCGTTGCCGGACAGGTCGGCCACGGTGGTGCCCCACTGCGCGGTGAGTTTGGCGCTGAATTCTTCGACCATGCCATGGGTCTTGTCGCTGTGCTCGTTGTCCACGACGATGATGCGCCACGGGGCGACGGTAAGCTTCTCGATGGATTCGAACAGGGTGGCGAGCAGCTGCTGGCGCTTGTAGGTCACCACGACGATAGCCAGCTTTTCGATGGTCTTCTTCGCAACTTGCTTTTCAGTCATACGTTCCATTCTTGCACCGGCCCTCAACCACACATCGGCCATGTTCGATATGGAGCCGAGCACGGGCATAATCCGCGACAAATATGGACAGAACCTTGCACGGCACGAACTTGTTTGCCATAATGAACCGCGTATGCAGGGGAATCCGTATGACGGATTGAGATGGGCGTGGACGTCCGAACCCTTTGAACCTGATGGTTGACACCAGCGTAGGGAGGCATGGCCATATGGCTGATGTGATTTCCGCAACCAATTCCGATTCCGCGTTCGACGCTTCGAAGGGCGTCACGCGAACCAATCTTCCCCCATTCGCGCAGCGGCTGCGCAAAGCCGCCGACCTCGTATGGGAGGAAGGCTACAGGCAGCCGTTCATCCGCGAACTGGGCGAAGGCACTCTGCCGCGCGAGAAGTTCGCGTTCTATCTGCTGCAGGATTTCCGTTATCTCAACGACTACGCCAGAGTGCATGCTTTGGGACTGGCCAAAACAGACGATCCGGAGATCATGGCGTTCATGCTCAACGTGCAGAACGGCGCGTTGAATGTGGAGTCGACCGTGCACCGCACGTATCTGGCCAGCTACGGCATCACCGACGAGCAGATGAACAACGTGCGCCAGTCGGCGTTCGCCCGCGCGTACACGTCGAACATCCTTTCCATCGCCTATGGCAAGGGTATCCTCGACATTCTCGTGGCCGTGCTCCCCTGCGCCTGGGTGTACGCGGATTACGGATATCGTCTTGCCCATGAATTCGCCGACACGCTCGATGTGAACCAGTACAAGAGCTGGGTGGACATGTACAAGACCGACGAGTTCTGGCAGGGTTCGGCTTGGCTGATCGAGCATATCGAAAAACTCGCCGCCGAGGTGAGCGAGGAACGTAAGCAGGAGCTGGTCGATATTTTTGTGACCGGCGTTGAGAACGAGTACATGTTCTGGTCCAGCGCGTACGACATGCAGTACACGTGGAAGCCCGAATGGGATCAGGAGAGCTGATTCTCCGGCACGCTCTCTTCCGATTGTTTATTTCCATATGAAGCGACCCGCCTTCCGATTGGTTCCGGAGGGCGGGCCGCTTCTCATATAACGTTCGGCTCGCTATTCGCGCACGAGACGAATGTGCTCCACGTCGTCACGCTGGGAACGACGGTAGAGCACGAAACGGTTGCCGATGACCTGCACGAGTTCCGCGCCAAGCTGTTCGGCGAGACCTTCGCCGGCCTCCTTGGCGGTCAGGCCGGAACCGTCGAGCACGGAGCATTTGATGAGCTCGCGCTTCTCGATGGTCTCGTCCGCCTGTTTGACGGCGTTTTCGCTCAGATCGTTCTTGCCGACCTGGATGAGCGGATTGAGTTTGGTGGCCAGGCCGCGCAGCTGCTTGACCTGCTTTTTGGTAAGTGCCATATGTGTTCCATTCCTATCTACAAATACCCGCTCAAGCCTAGCGTGAGGACGGTATTTGCCCATCCGCCCGCAACGCACCGGTCATAACAGCACGCCCAGCACGACCAGTGCGACGAGATAGACGAGCATCACGATCGCCACGGCCACGTCCATGCCGGTGACGCGCATGACACGCCAATGCGTGCGCGTCGCACCTTCCTCATAGCAGCGCGCGTCCAAGGCGAGGCTCAGGTTGTCGGCGTGGCGGATGGCTGCGGCGAAGACCGGCACGACGACCGCCACCATCGCTTTGATGCGTACTACGAACGAACCTGTTTCGACGCTGCCACCGCGCGCCGACTGCGCGTCGATGATCGCTTTCGTTTCCATGCCAAGCGTCGGCAGGAAACGCAGGGCGAGGCTCATCACCAATGCCGTCTCCTGCGTGTGCAGGCCGAATCTGGCGAACGGTGACAGCAATGATTCGAACGCGTCGGTCATGGCGGTCGGTGTGGTGGAGGCAAGGAACATCGCTCCGATGACGATGACCACGGCGAACCGACATGCGTAGAGTATGGCGATGCGGATGCCGTCATCGGTGATGGGAATCGGCCCGAGGCTCGCCACCGTGGTGCCGGTGCGCACGAAGAAGATGTTCAGCAGGCCGCAGAAAACGAACAATGCCAGGAACACACGCACGGAAGCGGCCAATCGGCCTACATTGATGCGTCCGGCCGCGGCGATCACGCCGGTGAACACCACGGCAAGCAGCAATTGCCAGAATGAGCCGATGGCGAACGCGGAGAACATGAGCGCCAATGCGGACAGCATGCCCACGCGCGGATCGAGGCGTTCCAACAGGGTCCGCCGCTCCCCCACGGTCGCGGTGTCCGAGCCGGCGGCGTCCACGGATGGTTCCGCATCCGGCTCCTCTTCGCAGGTGGCTTTCACTGTGGATTCCGTGGATTCCTTAGAGTCCGCACGTTTCGCCGGCTTGCCCAATATGATGGTACGGTCGGCAAGCTCGTCCACTTCATCCTGCGAATGCGAGATGAGCAGTATGGTCACGCCGCGTGATTTGAGCTCGTGGATGAGCCCGTGCACGCGTGCGGCGGCCTCCTCGTCAAGACCTGCGGTCGGCTCGTCCAGAATCAACGCTTTCGGCTCGCATGCGATCACGCCGGCGATCGCCACCAGTCGCTGCTGGCCGCCCGACAGGTCGAACGGCGAACGGTCTCGCAGATGTTCGATATGCAGCAGCCGCATGGCCTGCATGGCGCGTTCCATCGCCTCGGACGTATCCAATCCCAGGTTGGAAGGCCCGTATGCGACGTCTTCGGCCACGGTGTCGGCGAACAGCTGCCGTTCCGGATGCTGCATGACGTAGCCGACCGTACGGCGCAGCCTCGTACGGTTTTTGCGATTGAGGGGCTTCGTTCCGCCGTTCGCCTTCGCAGTGGCCACGGCGATGCCGTCGATGACGATCGAGCCTGTCGTGGGTTTCTCCAACGCGCACAGCATGCGCGCCAATGTGGTTTTGCCGGCGCCATTGCGTCCCATCAACGCCACTGTCTCGCCTTTGCCGATGCTGAACGACAGGTGGTTGAACACGTCACGTTCGGCGTCCACGTAACGATACGATATGTCGCGTGCTTCGATGAGCGTTTCGGCGGGCTCATCATCAATGCGTTTCGGTAGGCCCACCGATTGAACCGGCATCCGAAGCCGCTCGTCGGCGGGGCCATCGCCTACGATGTGGCCTGCTTCCAGCTGAATCACACGGTCGGCATGTTCCAACTCGTCCTCATGGTGCGTGACGAGAATGATGGTGGTGCCGCGGTCCTGGAGTTCGTCCAGCACCCGCATGATGTCGGCGCGCCCTTGCGGGTCGAGCATGGCGGTCGGCTCGTCGAGCACGAGCACATCGGAATCCATCGCCAGCATGCCGGCGATGGCGATGCGTTGTTGTTGGCCGCCGCTCATGCGCGTCGGATCGGAAGCACGATAGTCGCTCATATCCACGGCGTCCAGCGAACCGGAGATGCGCAGGCCGATCTCATCATGCTCAATCGCAAGATTCTCCGGTCCGAACGCCACGTCGTCTTCGGTGACGGTGGTGACGATTTGGTCTTCGGGATGCTGGAACACCGCGCCTATGCCGCAACGGGCGGTTCGATACTCGTCGGCGTGCGCGCCGCACTCGTCGAACACCACATTGCCTGACAATACGACATATCCCTCATCGGGAGCCACCAGTCCGGCGATGACACGTGACAGCGTGGATTTGCCCGAACCGTTCGGTCCGGCCAGACAGATGCGTTCGCCACGGCGGATGTCAAGGCTCACACCGTCAAGCGCCCATGTCGCGCCGCCATCATAGGTGAATCGCACATCGCGTAACGTTATGATCGGCGCATTGGTCGTAACCATAAAATCTTCCTTCACCAGCACTGTATGGAATTCTCGGGGAAAACAAGACGGAGGAACCCTCCGACGGATGCGGACGGTCCCTCCATGTTCATTTCAATGGGAACAAACGAAGCTCAACGGTTCAGCAGGTTGGAGATCGGCTTGTAGATCAGGAACGTGACCACGCCGTGGATGGTGAACTTCAACGCGTTGAACGGCAGGAGCGCCGGCACTATAAGCGCCACGACCTGCGCGGTGGTCATGTGCGCGTAGAACGGCGTGACGATGATGTTGCCGACGATGGCGACGGCGAGCGCCACGACAGCGCCGACGATGATGCCGATCAGCGCGCCCTTGCGCGTCTTGTTCTTTTTGTAGATGAGCGATGCCGGCACGGACAGGGCCAATGCCACGAGCACGGCCATCAGGGTGCCCCATGGGTTGGTGAACAGGTGCGGCACGAAGCCGAGCACGCTGACGATGACGGCTGCGGCCGGTCCGAACGCGAAGCCCGCGACGAGGCAGACGATGCCGGATGGGTCGTATTTGAGCCACTGCACGCCTGGGATGATCGGGAATTCGATGAAGCTGACGGCCATGGACAGCGCCACGAACAGCGCGTACATGGCGATGCGTTTGGTGGACCAGCGGCCGGAGTCGGCGACGCCTGTGGAGTGCGCGTTGTCCGGACGGGTCATCGGTTTGTCTGCGGCCTGATCAGCTGCGGTATTGGAGGTATTGCTAGGAGAGGATACACTCATGTTGAGCTCCGTTTCTTCCATCCGGACTGTAACCGTTGGCCCCGGATTCTCACCGGATCAGCCGCTTTCGCGGGTCGCGGGCTTCGGTATGGGGCCGTTATGAATGCCGGTCGTGCCGTTACCGCCAGTAAGGATTTTCACCTTCCCTGAAACTTGCTTGTCCATATATACGCTCGCCATGCGATATGCGCAACCTGCGTTCCGTTTTCGTCTTGCGATTCGGAACGCAGTCTGCGCACGCCGCGACAGCGGGCATGTTATGACAGCAGGTCGAGCAGATCGTCCTTGCTGAGCGTGCCGACGCCGCCGGATGCGGTGCCGTCGGTGAATTGGCGCGCCAGCTCGTTTTTCTTTTCCTGCAGTTTCAGGATGCGTTCCTCGATGGTGTCTTTGGCCACGATCTGGTATACGTTCACGTCCTGGGTTTGGCCGATACGGTGCGCGCGGTCGGTTGCCTGGTTCTGCGCGGCGGCGTTCCACCATGGGTCGGCGTGCACCACCACGGATGCGCCCACGAGGTTCAGGCCCGTGTTGCCGGCTTTGAGCGAGATGAGGAATACGGGCACGTCATTGCCGTTGAATTCGTCGACCAGTTCCACACGGCGTTTCTTCGGCGTCTCGCCGGTGATGGTGTAGTATTCCACGCCTTGTTCGGCGAGTCTGGCGCCGATGAGTTCGAGGAACGAGGTGAATTGCGAGAACACGAGGACCTTTTTGCCTTCGCCCATGCATGTGGCCACGAGTTCGGCGATGGCGTCGAGTTTGGCGGAGGCGTTCTTCGCGTCGGCGTATACGAGTCTTGGATCGCAGCAGATTTCGCGCAGCAAGGTGAATTCGGCGAGGATGCGGATCTTCTTGGTGTTGAAGTCGGCGTCCGACGCCTTGGTGAGCGTGGCGCGTAGCCGCTGTTCGTGTGCGGCGTACAGTTTGCGCTGCTCTCCTTCCAGTTTGACGGTGAGCACGTTCTCGAATTTGTCGGGCAGGTCGGTGAGCACGTCTTTTTTCAGACGGCGTTTGATGAACAGTCCCACCAATGCCTGCAGTTTGTCGGCCATGACGGAATGTTCCGGACCGGGAGCCATGATCGGCTGCTCGTATTTTTCGCGGAATTTCGTATAGGTGCCGAGCAGTCCGGGCATGAGGAAGTCGAAAATGCTCCACAGTTCGCTCAACCGGTTTTCGATTGGCGTGCCGGTCAGAGCGAAGCGATGGTCGGCCGTGACCTGTTTGACCGATTTGGCCACCTTTGTGGCGTGGTTTTTGATGTATTGCGCCTCGTCGAGCGCCATCAGCGCGAAATGGCAGGCTGCGTAATCGTCCACGTCGTGACGCAGCAGATCGTAGGAGGTGATCACCACGTCGGTGCCGTCGTACGTCGTGGTGCCATTCGTCGTAGCACCGTCGTTCTCCTGCGATTGCGCGGCCACCGTCGCGATGGCCTTGCGTCGCTGCGCTTTCGTACCGGCGACGACTTCCACCGTCAGATCGCCCGCGAATTTCTCGCATTCCGCGGCCCAGTTGTAGACGAGCGATGCCGGGCAGACGATGAGTGACGGACCGTTTCCTTTGCGCGCTTCGATGAGCGAGAGCAGCTGCACGGATTTGCCGAGGCCCATCTCGTCGGCGAGGATGCCGCCGAAGCCTTTGTCCCACAGGGTGGACAGCCATTGGAAGCCCTCCACCTGGTATGGGCGGAGCACGGTTTTGAGCCGTTCGGGCACTTCGTAGCGTTTCGGATCGACGATCTTCACATCGTTGACATAGTCCACGAACGAGGCGCTTTTGCCTTCGTCGTCCACTTGGGAGTTCAGCAGGAACGCTTGGTATCCGGGGATTTTGATGATGCCGGAGTCGAGCTGTTTTTCACTCAGGTCGAGGTCCGTGGACACTTGGTCGAGCTCATGCAGGTCGGCTTCCTTCAAATCCACGAACGTGCCGTTTTTGAGCCGATGGTAGCGGCGTTTTCTGCGGTAGGAGTCAAGCAGCGCGCCGACTTCGTTCATCGGCACCTCGTCGGCGATCGGTGAGATTTCAACGAGGTTCGAGTCGATGGACAAGCCGACCTTCACCGATGGCGGGTTGGGCTGCATCATGCCATCGAATGCCGCCGTGGAGAAGACCTGTCCCACCGATTTGAGGATCTGCACGCCGTCGGTGAGCATGAGCAGGATAGCCTGCTCGTCCTCTTCTTTGACGCGTGCCACGTCGATGGAGCTCCATGTAGGGCACAGCTGGCGTACCACCTGCACGGCGAATGATTCTCGTGACAGGTCGCGTTTGACCTGCGAGGCTCTTGAACGTGAATCGGGGTTAATCACGCCGCGCAGTTCTTTGGCGGTGGGCACCAGTTGGAAGGTGAAGTCGCCGTATTTCGCCACCGCTTCGCAGGTGATGCCGTACAAATCGCGGTCCAGATAGAATTCGATCCGGCATTCGGTTCCCACCGCTTCGGTCACTTCCTGCGGAATGTCGAATCCGATGCCCGCTTCGGTGAGTTTCGGCACGATGGTTCGGGCGAACATGGGCCAGTCGTTTTCGGCGATGAACACGCCGTCCGGATCGTCGGAACACAGGTCAGGCAGCACCTGCAATGCCGGGCGCAGTTTATCGGTGCAGCGGAAGAGCCCGTCGATGCCTATCCTGTCCGTCGCCGTGGAATCGTCGGGACGTTCGCGGCTGAAAACGTAGAAGCCGTTGCGTCCGTTGATGACATCGGAGATGCTTTGGTTCGATGTGATGCGCACGCCCGACGCGGTGCTCTCATGCACGTAGGACGCCTTGAACGTGAAGGTGGGGTCGCCTTCGACAATGTCAAGGCCGAACGGTTCGCCTCCTTCGTTGGCCATGTGGATGCGGCTTGGCCCGGATTTCTTGGTGCGTTGGAAATCCTCGATAAGCAATCGTCTCAGCCCGTCACCGTCCGACGTGCGCAGGAAACCGCGGGCCTTCGACTCGTGTTCCTTGTATTCGTCCTGTGTCACGGCGTGGAACAGGTCGAGCAGGTCGCATGCCTCCCAATCGGTGAGGACGAGTTCACGGTCGACGCGTACCGCTTCGCCGTAATAGTATCCGTTTTGCAGTTGGACCGCCGTTCTGGATGCGATCACCTGCTGCAGGAAGCGGTATAGCTTCAGCGAGAAGGGGTCGAGCATGTCCGGAGTGTGGGTGAACGCGAGTTTTTTGCCATATGACTCGTATGTTCCCGTCCGCATGTCGGCCACGAATCTTGAGATGTTTTTGAGCGCATAGTCGGCGTCGCCGCATCCGATGCGCAGGGACAGGCGCAGGGCGTCATGGCCGTTGATCAGCGTGGGCTCGAGGTACACGCTTCCCGGTTTGACGTCGACCGGCGCGCTTGATTTGCGTTTCGGTTTGGCGGCTCCCTGTCCGGAGGCGCCACGTTGTTCCTCGATCAATCGGCTTTTCGCGTTGATGATTCGTTTCAGCACGTCGAGTTGGGCGTTCTCGCCGGCGTTGTTGCTTTTCGCATCGAGGGAGCGCATGTAGTCGGCGAGGGCCCGGGGTGTTGCGGCTGCGGCGTGGAATCCCCGGAATCGTTCCGGCTGTTGCAGGAACAGCAGCAGCATGGCGGCTACGTGCTTGCACATGCCGGTATACCGGCGGCTGGTGGAGGAAGCCGAGTCGTCATCATCGTTGACGTGGCCGTACGTGCTGCCGGAGCCGAAATCATCGTAGTCGTCGACGTAATCGTAGTCGTCGTCATCGTCGAAGCTGCGGTATTTCGGACTGTTGTGGTAGTCGAAGGTCCGGTAGGAACCGTAGCCGCGCTGCGAACCGCTGAATGCCGGGCAGGAGCAGTAGCGTGCCAGAAACAGCTCGTCGGCGAAATCAAGCGTGGCTTGCACTTCGTAACGGCTGGAGGGTGAGGTGGTGCCCCGTATGGTGGCATACAGGGTGATGCGGTTGGATGCGGTGTCGTTCAGGCAATGCAGGTCCTCCATTTTGGAACGCCATTGGTTGGCGATGCCGCGGGCGCGCTGCAGTACCGGCTGGCTGCATTCGCTGCGCAGCTCGTCGGAAAGCCATGCCAGAGTGTCCGCCACCTGAACCCCCATCGTTCGTACGTTTGTTCTCATGCAACCATACCAGCGCGATGGAACAGCAAAAGCCGCGGCCCGATCCGGACCGCGGCATGTTATCGCCCGTGTTGCGTCAGCGGCAGCGTTTGGTCAGCGGCTGCCATGGGTCGAGTTCCACCGGCTCGGTTTCGAGCAGCGCTCGGGTGGCGTCGTCGAGGTATTCCTTGCGAATGATGATTTCGGTCACATAGCGGTCGAACCACTTGTCGGAGGCCACGTAGTAGCCGTCTTCGCCGTTGTCTTTGCCCCAGCTGTTCTCCACTTTCCAGCGGTTCGGCTTGCCTTGCTCGTCAAGGTTCACGCCGGTGAGGGTCATGGCATGGTTGCTTGGACTGTCGCCGTATTCGAGGCCGTGCGCCTTGTCGAAGTCGAAATCGGTGCCGAACAGCTGGTCCACGCGCACGCTGTCGCAGTCGAAATAGCCGGCCGCACGCAGCGAGAACTGGGTGCAGTCGCAGGCGAACCAGATCGGGTGTCCGGCGCTAATCTGGTCGACCGCGGCCTTTTTGAACACGTCGAGCGGCACGTTGACGAATTCCATATCCCCCGCTTCGGCCACATTGGCGGTGTAGCGGATGCGGTAACGCTTGTTGAACGGACGGGACGCCATCGGCACGTTGCACAACGTCACCAGATCGTCGACGTCCACCGGCACGTACTTCTTGTAGAATTCCATCGGCGTGATGCCGGTTTCGCGGATCTGTCTGCGCTCGTCCTTGCCGGTTTTCGGCTTGTCGGCCTCGTCTTCGCCGCTTTTCTTATCGTCCTTCTTGTCATCGTCGCTCACGCGGGCCAGGAAGTCGAACTTCTCCGGCGGCTCGCCCAACGAGATGGCGCACATGCGGTACACGGTGGACATGTCGTCGTCCTTGACCGCGCGCAGTTCATCGACCGTGGCGCCGGCTGCGTAACGTTCGCGCAGGTCGGCGGCGAACTGGCGCAGCCTGCTGTTGAGGTATTGTTTGAACGCGTCGGAGTCCTTGGAATTGGCGGATTCCGGGTAGGCGCTCTTCGGCACGAGACCATACTTGTCTACAAGGGCGGCGAACATCTGCCACCAACCGCCGTCATCGGCCGGCCCGTAGTTGATCTCCTGGAACAGGCGGCTGTCGGTCGGCTCGTCGAGCGTGGCGAACACGTTTTCGAGATACGTGTTGGATTTTTCCATCGCATCCCAGAAGAACAGGTAGGTTTCGGAGAATTCGAAATCGTCGAGTCCCCACTGGTGCATGAGCTCGTAACGCAGGGTGTTGAGGGATGCGAACATCCAGCAGCGGCCGGATCGGCGCTGGTTGGTGATGGACCCCTGTTTCAGTTCGATGGAGAAGTCGCGTGGCAGCGCGCGCTGGCCTTTGTAGTCGGTGGCGGCTTCGAGCACGCCCGAGGACACCGCGGCGTTGGCGGCCACAAGGTTGGCCCGGTCGGCGTTGAAGTCTTTGGCGTATTGTGCGAGACGTTCCGGTTTGATTGCTGTGATGCTGTTGGTCATACGGCCGATTCTTGCCATACGTCTTGACGGATGCGAAATACTGGTTTCGACATGCCGAAAAATCTGCCGTAAATAAGCGATTCGAATTCGTTCCGGGGATATTCTTGTACTACTTGAGGGGTTTTAGGGTGAGGAGCGTATCATGCGTCGTCATGGTTCGATGATGGTTGTTTTGTCCGGATTGCTGGCTGCGAGTCTGGCCATCGGACTGCCGGTCGGTTCGGCGTATGCGGACGAGCCGACGGATGGCACCGGGGCCGGCACGTCCGCCACGGAGGTGTTGGATTCGTTGGAGGTCAAGGGCCGCGCGCCGAAAACCGGGTACAAGCGCACTCAATTCGGCAAGGCGTGGGCCGACGTGGACCACAACGGCTGCGACACCCGCAATGATATCCTCAACCGCGATCTGACCGGCGTGAGGCACAAGTGGCGTACGCACAATTGCGTGGTGAAGTCCGGAAAACTGCATGATCCATACACTGGCAAGGACATCAAGTTCAAGAAGGGCAAGAAGACTTCCACCGCGGTGCAGATCGACCATGTGGTGGCGTTGAGCGATGCGTGGCAGAAGGGCGCGCAGAAGCTCAGCGAGGAGCGCCGCACCGCATTGGCGAACGATCCGTACAATCTGCTGGCCGTGCAGGGGCGTGCCAACCAGAAGAAGTCCGATGGCGATGCGGCCACGTGGCTGCCGTCCAACAAGGGGTTCCGTTGCGAATACGTGGCGCGTCAGATCGGCGTGATACCGACACCCGTTACGAGAAACTCTCCACCGACCGGAGCGACTGCCGACTGTCATTCGCTTCCCCCGTGGGGCTGCTGCTCTCCTGCAACCATATCTACAACCAGTATGTGCTAATAGACAACAGCGAGGAAACCTTGCAGAAATTCGAGAAGTCCGCCCGCAACATGCAGTCGCTCTCACGCTATTCAAGGAGCAACAGCATCAACCGCGAGTGGATAGACCAGTACCTGAACGAAGCCCATTCCTACGGGCTGACCTCGGTACGGGCGCACTTCAACGTCATGGCGTGGAGCGATGACGCGGAGGAACTGAAGCATATCAAGAACGATGTGGGCAGCCAGCTGGCAAGCATGGAGTGCGTGCCGCGCCACAATACCATCGACTGCCCGACGCTCTACTGGGCGGCGATGCCCGGCAACGCGGCGGACTTCCCGGCGGAAGAGAGTTTCCATACATTCATCGAGCAGGCGGTGTGCCTCTTCACGGAGGAAACCAACTACCGCAGTTCGCTCTCGCCCTTCGGCATCAAGATGGTGGACAGGCTTACGGGAAAACCGTTGCACCTCGACATCAGCGACCTGCCGATGAAGCGGGGTATCACGACCAACCGCAACAAGTTCGTGTTGGGTCCTTCGGGCAGCGGCAAATCCTTTTTTATGAACCACCTCGTGAGGCAATACTACGAGCAGGGTACGCACGTGGTGCTGGTGGACACGGGAAACTCCTATCAGGGCTTGTGCGAGATGATCCGGTGCAAGACAAACGGGGCGGACGGCGTGTACTTCACCTACACGGAGGAGAAACCGAT
>ERZ772886.2714-NODE-2714-length-13712-cov-10.046277_pt1 | contig 13712 bp, 5 predicted proteins | sample MGYA00512128_ERZ772886 | MGnify/ENA primary metagenome ERZ772886 (study PRJEB29015, sample SAMEA2737698) | human gut metagenome | biome: human gut; feature: human-associated habitat; material: faeces | place: China | collected 2012 ... | reverse complement strand
TCCGTTGGCTTTCTCCTATCGAGTTCTCTGTCCAATATGTTTGACAAACCTACAGAAAACCCGGAAGTTCCACCCGGCATAGCTTGACACCGCTGCGGTAAAGTGCTATAATAACGGCAGTCATCCCATGACCATAGAACATTCATTGTCCTATAAAGAATGCAGAACATGGGAGTTCAACACAAGGGAGGAATGTATAACATGAAACGAGTGATCGCACTGCTGCTGACGCTGGTCATGCTGCTGGGCCTGGTGCCCACGGCTCTGGCCGCCGAAGCCGCCGCCCCCGACGGGACCGTGGTGAAGGCGGAGGAGGTCAGCGGCACCCCCCGGCTGGACGCCATGGCGGAGAACGACTCTGCGGCGGAAACCACCCAGCCCACCGGGCATCAGCCCGATGATATGGTGACCATCCTCGTGGAGCTGGAGCGCGCTCCCGTGCTGGAGGGCTTTGCCGCGAAGAAAACGGCTTCCACCAGCTCTGCCGGTGCGGAGATCGCCGCCTATCTTGCCGGCGGCCGCGCGGAGAAACAGGATGCCGCCATTCGCCGGGATCAGAAAAAGGTTTTTGCCGAGATCCAGGCGACCCAGCCCGCCGCTCTCCAGGAGGAGGGCACCTGCACTGCCTGTGCCCCTGAGCTGATGGAGCAGTGGACGGTGCTCTTTAACGGCATGGCCGTCCGCGCCCCCTATGGCATGCTGGATACCATCCGCAATCTGAAGGGTGTGAAGTCCGCCCATGTGCAGCATGTTTACAGTCAGCCCGCCTCTCCGGCCACCAATGCCGGTGTGGCAGGCTACAGCTATGACATGGTCCACCTGCAGGAGGTCTGGAACAAGGGCTACACCGGCAAGGGAATGCTGGTGGCCGTGGTGGATTCCGGCCTGGACATGGAGTATTCCAGCTGGTGGAGCGATGAGGAGGGCGCCAACGTCACCGGTCTGCGCCGGGTCCACGAGGCCTTCCGGGACGACTCCTTCTACTCCCAGCTCAGCGACAGCGACCTGCGCTATACCAAGGAGTCCCTGCTGGCCTTCCTGAACGGCCGCCAGCTCAATGCCAATAGGCTGAGCCCCGCCTCCAACGAGGCCATGTACAAGACCCGCAAGGTCCCCTTCGCCTTTGACTACGCCGGAGACGCCGACCCCTATACCGGCGAGATCATCAGCGGCGACGTAAACGTCCGCAACAGCGGCAGCAACCACGGCACCCACGTCTCCGGCACCGTGGCGGGCTTTGTCCAGAGCCAGGAGGGCGAGGTCCTCTTCTCCGGCGTAGCCCCCGATGCCCAACTGATGATGATGAAGGTCTTTGCCGACGGCGGCAACTCCGGCGCCACGGAAAGCGCCATTCTCAACGCCCTGGAGGACGCCATGACCTTGGGCGCCGACGCCGTGAACCTGTCTCTGGGCTCCGACAACGGCTTTGCCTATGATGACACCGCCATCCACGGCGTTTATGCCCGGCTGGAGCAGGCCGGCGTCATTCTGATGACCGCCGCCGGCAACAGCGAAAACTCCCCCGCCCAGGGCAATGAGCGGGGCGGCCTGAACCTGGCGGAGGACCCGGATATCTCCATGATGTCCTCTCCCGCCGTCTACCCCTCCAACCTGGCGGTGGCCTCCATCAACAGCACCATCAACATGCAGAGTGTGCTGAGCTGGACCGACGCCCAGGGCCAGAGCCATACCGTGCCCTTCTCCGACCCCAACGAAGTGGCCATGAAGCGGAAGTTCCCCGAGAGCCAGAGCTTCGTTGTGTATGACGCGGGCTACGGCACCTACATGGACTACTACAACGCCGGATTCAGCAACGGCTACAACGGCGGCAAGACGGGTATTGCCCTGGTCAAGCGCGGCAGCGCAGACGGCAGCACCCTCTCCTTCGCCGACAAGATCAACAATGCCAGCAGCTTCTCCGGCACCAACTACATGGGCGAGAGCTACGGCGTGCTGGCTGTGCTGGTTTATGACAGCGACCCCGCCGCCACCACGCTTATCAACATGAACACGGACAACACCTCGCTGACCTCCGCCTTTATTTCCGGCGTGGACGGCGCGGCCATGATCGATGCGCTGAACGCCGGGCAGGAGGTCCGCATCACCGTTCACCAGCAGGACCAGCTGTCCGACTGGGAGGAGGGCGGCCAGATGTCCTCCTTCACCTCCTGGGGCAGCGGCTCCGGACTGGAGCTGAAGCCCGAGATCACCGCCCCCGGCGGCAACATCTGGTCCACCGTGATGGACAGCAGCTATGTGGAGGGCGCCGGGAAGTACGATGACTATACCGGGTCCTACAGCCTGATGAGCGGCACCTCCATGGCGACGCCCCATATGGCGGGCCTGGCCGCGCTGGTGGAGCAGTATGTCAAGTCCCAGCATCCCCAGCAGGACGCCGCCGCCAGCGCCGACCTGACCAACCATCTGCTGGTGAGCACCGCCGTGCCCCAGCAGGAGAACGGCGTATACGTCTCTCCCCGCCGCCAGGGCGCCGGCCTTGTGAACGCAGCCGCGGCCATTTCCACCCCTGCCTACATCGATGTGGACGGCAAGCTGGTGGGCAAGCTGGAGCTGGGCGACGATCCCGGCTGGAGCGGCAGCTATGATCTGGACTTCCGGGTGGAGAACCTGGGCAGCGACACCCTGAGCTACAGCATGAAGGCCGTGCTTCTGCGGCCGGATACCGCAGAGCAGGACGGCAAGACCATGGTCCTTGCCAGCGATGTGCTGATCCGTGAGGTGGATCTGGGCAGCGTCAGCGTGCCCGCCGGCGGCACACAGGTCAGCCGGACCGTTTCCCTCACCGCTTCCGACATCGCCGCCATCCGCGACCTGTTCCCCAACGGCAGCTATGTGGAGGGCTTTGTGATCCTCACCGCCGCCGACGGCTCCGCGCCTCAGATCGGCATGCCCCTGCTGGCCTTCCTGGGCGACTGGACCTCTGCCCCCATCCTGGACCGCGCCAACTGGTTCGACGAGCCCCAGGACGGCGAAAACGTGATGAACAACGACTGTACCCTGGGCGTCAACGTGGTGGGCAGTACCATCCGCAGCGCCGGGGAAGTGGTGAACTTCCTGAACCTGGGCCAGAACATCTTTGATACCGACATTGCCGCCGAGAGCAAGCAGACAGTTTTCCACCAGGAGAACTTTGCCATCTCCCCGGACGGCAGCGGCTATTTCGACGCCATTGACGACCTTGAGCTCTATCAGCTGCGGGATGCCAAGCTCTTTGTCACCGAGGTCCGGAACAAGAACACCAACGAGCTCTATTTCCGCACCTTCAACACCTATGTGCCCCGCAGCGTCTATCAGGCCGGCTACGGCGTGGTCCTGCCCATGTCCCTTTACTACTTCACGGATGCCTGGGACGGAACGGACCTGAACGGCGACGTCCTGCCCAACGGCACCCAGTGCGTTTACACCATTACCGCCTATGGCGAGGGTGACTACGGTGACACCGTGGACAATGAGGAGCTGGGCCGCCCGGTGACGGACTTCGAGTCCTTCGTGGACGGCAAGGAGCCCACCTTCAACGGCCACAAAATGGACAAGACCGGCGACGTGCTCTCCTTCGACGTGCTGGTGGACACCCAGGCCCCCAAGCTGGAGAACAACGCCGTGACCTTCTATCAGAAGGATGGCCGCACCTACATGCAGGGCACCGTCTATGACGAGGACGGCTCCCTGGCCTCCGTGGCGGTCCACGCCCAGGTGAGCCGGACCTATACCGACTCCACCGGCCGGGAAATCACCGAGTACAACATCGATCTGCTGAATCCCCTGTATTCCCAGAGCATTTATGACGCCGATACCCACACCTTCACCTTCACCGCAGATGTGACGGAGTATCGCGGCAGCTACAACTGGACCGGCAACGTGTATCTCTCCTGCGGCGACTATGCGGCCAATGACCGCACCTATGCCATCAAGGTGGACGCCTCCCAGGGCCTGACCCTGTCCCAGACATCCGCCCGCCTGCACCCCGGCCAGAGCTTTGACCTCAGCGTGAACAACAACACCGGCTCCACGGCGCCCATCACCCGCACCTCCAGCAACCCCGAGGTGGCCACGGTGGATGAGTTCGGTCATGTGGTGGCTGTGGCTCCCGGCCAGGCCATCATCACCGTGTCCAACGGCACCTACTCCGCCCTGTGCGTCATAGCGGTGGAGGCCTCCTCCACGGAGGTGAAGGACTTCAAGCTGTCCATGGACCACTTCTCCGGCCTGAAGCCCAACGGCGCCATCACCGTCCGGGTGGTGGACCTGCAGCCCGCCGATGTGGAGATCTATCAGAATCAGTGGCTGGTATATGAGGACGACGAGGACTGGGCGGGCCTGGTCAGCGTCTCCCAGAACAGCAGCGACGCGCTGGAGGGCCTTATCGACCTGAACTATCAGGCCTCCGCGGACAAGATCCCCTCCGGAACCGGCCATCTGGACGTCACCATCAACGGTGTTACCCGGACCATGACCTTTGACTGGGAGGACGTCTATCAGACCTCCGACCAGGAGGACCTGCAGTCCGACGCCTACTACAACGAGCAGACATATTACGTCACCGCCGGTGAGACCGCCAGCCTCATCGCCCGGTACCGCCAGACCCACTCCTTCTCCGATGTGAAGCTGTACACGGCCCAGGGGTATGTTTCCGGCGGCAGCGACAATCCCACCACCGCCGCCACCGGCCTGGTGCTGGACGGCCCGGACTTTGTCCTCTCCGGCAGCGAGCCCTGGCGCGGCAGACTGGTGAACACCGAGGGCTATGCCCTGCCGGAGTCCATCCATGTGGTTTACCGCTATGATTACGGCTATGAGTATGAGCTGACGGAAAACGCCATGTACAATGGCTATACCTATGACCGTACCACCGGCGATATCGTCGTGTCCGCCCCCTACGGCTCCTCCACCACGGTGGCGATCCGGGCAGACGGCACGGAGAAGGCCGGTAATCCGGCGGGTGCCCTCTCCGGCGTCACCTATGACCGTCCCGACAGCACCTACGGTCCCTTCAACTGGACGGTGACGGAGGGCGGCGGCAAGCTGGAGACCGCCGAGGACGTCAACGTTAACGGCACCCGCAAGAACGTTGCCTATTACACCCCCTCGGAGCCCGGCGTCAGCTATCTGACTGCCACCACCAAGGACGGGCAGTATCATGTGAACTTCGCCGTGGTCTGCCTGCCGGTGCAGGCCAATACCCTGCGCCTGGATGATACCCGGGCCACCCTGCATCCCCTGGAGACTCTGGCGCTGAACGCGACGCTGACTCCTACCCCCACCCGGGCGGAGGACGCCGCGCTGACCTGGACCTCCTTCAACCCCGAGGTGGCCACGGTGGATGAAAACGGCGTTGTCACCGCCCACAAGCCCGGCTACGCTTACATCAAGGTGTCCACCGATATCAACACCAGCGTCACCGCCTACTGCGTGGTGGAGGTATTGCCTGGTCAGGGCTATACCGTGACTCTGGACGCCAACGGCGGCACGGTGAAGCCCGACTCCGTCAGCGTCCAGTACGGCATGGCTGTGGGCCAGCTGCCTGTGCCTGACCGTGGGGGCTATACCTTCGACGGCTGGTATGACGAAAACGGTGCGCAGTACACCGAGGACACCGTATATGCCATCGCCGGAGACGCCACCCTCACTGCCCGCTGGACCGCCAATATCTACGAGATCACTCTGGACGCCAACGGCGGCGTCACCGACGTGGCCCTGGTCCAGGTGACCTTCGGCCAGGCCGTGGGCGCCCTGCCCACACCTACCCGGGAGGGCTATGTGTTCCTGGGCTGGTTCGACGAGGTGGGCAGCCGCTATGATGCTTCTACCGTCTACAGCACAGCCGATGGTGTGACCCTCACCGCCCGCTGGGGTCAGGAGGACAGCACCTTCACCATTACCTTGAACGCCAATGGCGGCAAGGTGGAGCCCTCTGCTCTGGCGGTGGTATACGGTCAGGCTGTGGGCGCCCTGCCCGTACCCACCCGGGAGGGCTATACCTTCGGCGGCTGGTACGACAAGGACGGCAACCGCTACGACGCCTCCAGCGTGTACAGCGTCAAGGGTGACACGACCCTGACGGCCCGCTGGATCGAAAACAGTGTCCAGACCGGCGACGGGTTCCCCATCTTCTTGCTGAGCGGCGCGATGATGGCGGCTGCCGCAGGCGCTGTGCTGCTCCTGCTGAAGCGGCGGAAGCTCATGGGCGAATAAACAGACCGGAAGTGCTTCTGCACAGGCTGTTATAAAAGGCTCTCCGGCACATGTGCGCCGGAGAGCCGGGAAACGAAACAAGCTGAAGGCCGGCAGGTCATTGACCTGCCGGCCTTGGCTTGTCAAAAATCCTTAATGGGACATTCTCCGCTGGGGAGCGGCAGCTTACCGTTCCTCGCGGAAGTAGCTCAGACCCAGGCTTGCAGGCGGCTGCTTTTCCTTGTTGTTCCGCAGGCTGGAGATCACCAGCACCACCACGGTGACCACATAGGGCAGCATCTTGTACAGCTCCTTCACGGCCATCTGGGTGCCGGTGGGGATGTACAGATACAGAATGTACAGGCCGCCGAACAGAATGGAGGCCAGGACGCTGACATTGGGACGCCAGATGGTGAAGATGACCAGGGCGATGGCCAGCCAGCCGCGGTCGCCGAAGGCGTTGTTGGACCACACGCCGCTGGCGTAGTCCATCACATAGTACAGGCCGCCCAGGCCCGCAATCATGCTGCCGATGCAGGTGGCCAGGTACTTATACCGGGTGACGTTGATGCCGGCGGCGTCGGCGGTAGAGGCGCTTTCCCCCACGGACCGCAGGTGCAGACCGGGCCGGGTGTGCTTCAGGAAATAGGACGTCAGCAGAGCCAGGATAATGGCCAGATACGCCAGGAAGCCATAGGACAGGAAGATCTGGCCGAACCAGCCCAGGCTCTTGGCGAAGGGCAGGGACTTGGCAAAATAGCCGCTGGTGGCAGACAGGGCAATGGAGGGCACCTCGCTGCCGGTGAGCTTGATCAGGGAGCCGCCGAAGAAGTTGCCGATGCCCACGCCGAAGGTGGTCATGGTCAGGCCGGTAACGTTCTGGTTGGCCCGGAGGGTCACCGTCAGGAAGCAGTACAGCAGGCCCATCAGCAGAGAGCCCAGCAGGGAGCACAGCATGGGGATCATAATGGCCAAAAAGCCGCTCATCTGGTCGGCGGGCACGGCCTGCTCATAGAAGAACGCGCCGATGACGCCGCAGATGCCGCCCACATACATGATGCCGGGGATACCCAGGTTCAGGTTGCCGGACTTCTCGGTGAGAATTTCGCCGGTGCTGCCGTACAGCAGGGGGATACCCTGCATGACCGCGCGGGGGATGAAGGATACAATATCAAAATTCATTTTCTCACGCCTCCTTCTTTCCGGAAGAACGGAACTGGACCTTGTAGTTGATGAAGAACTCGCAGCCGATGATGAAGAACAGGATGATGCCCGTCAGGATATCGGCGAAGGAGCGGTTCAGACCGAAGGCCGTGGAAATCTCGCCTGCGCCGCGGTTGAGCACCACCAGCAGCAGGGACACGAAGATCATGATAATGGGGTTGAATTTCGCCATCCAGGACACCATAACGGCGGTGAAGCCGCGGCCGTCCACGATGGTGGTGGTCATGGTGTGGTCGGTGCTGGAGGTCAGCAGCAGACCGATGAGGCCGCACAGTGCGCCGGACAGTGCCATGGTCCGGATAATGACCCGGTCCACCTTGATGCCGGCATAGCTGGCGGTGCGGCGGCTTTCGCCCACCACGGCGATCTCATAGCCCTGCTTGCTGTAGTTCAGATAAATGTACATCAGACCCGTCATCACGGCTACCACCAGAATGGCCAGCAGATACTTCTGGTTGCCGATGGTGGGCAGCCAGCCGGCCTGGGAGTCCTGGTTGATGATGCCGATCTTACCGGCGCCCTTGGGGACCTCCCAGATGATGATGAAGTAGGCCACCAGCTGGGTGGCGATATAGTTCATCATCAGGGTGAACAGCGTCTCGTTGGTGTTCCACCTGGCCTTGAAGAAGCCGGGCAGGAAGCCCCACAGGGCGCCCATGCCCAGGGAGACCACGAACATGATCACCAGCAGCAGCCCGTTGGGGATCTTGTCGCCCAGGGTAATCATGCAGGTGGCGGAGGCCAGACAGCCGATGAGCACCTGGCCCTCTGCGCCGATGTTCCAGAAGCGCATTTTGAACGCGGGGGTCACCGCCAGGGAGATACCCAGCAGAATGGCCACATTTTCCCAGGTGGTCCAGCTCTTGCGGGCGGTGCCGAAGGCGCCCTTGAGAATGGTGCCGTAAATGCTCAGGGGGTTCTCGCCGGTGAGAACGGTGGTGACCAGGGCGCACACCAGCAGCGCCAGGATGATGGCTCCGCCGCGGATTGCAATGTTGATATACAGCGGCAGGGTGTCGCGCTTGGCGATATGTATCTTATTCATCCGCTTTGCCTCCTTTGTTCACCAGCGTCATCAGTGCGCCTATCTGGCGCTTGTCGGTGGTGCGGGCGTCCACCACGCCGGAGACCTGGCCGCCGCACAGAACGACGATCCGGTCGCACAGCTCCAGCAGCACGTCCAGGTCCTCGCCCACATACACCACGGCCACGCCCCGCATCTTCTGCTCGGTCAGCAGGTTATAGATGGTATAGGAGGTGTTGATGTCCAGGCCGCGGACGGCGTAGGCCGTCATCAGCACGGCAGGCTGCTGGGCGATCTCGCGGCCCACCAGGACCTTCTGCACGTTGCCGCCGGACATGCGGCGCACGGGGAAGCTGGTGCTGGGGGTCACCACCTCCAGCTCCTGCCAGATGCGGTTGGCCAGGGCCTCGGGGTCCTTGCGGTCCAGGAAGATGCTGCTGCCCTTTCGCCAGGAGCGCAGCATCATGTTGCCGGTCATGCCCATGGAGCCCACCAGGCCCATGCCCAGACGGTCCTCCGGCACGAAGGACATGGCGATGCCGCTCTTGCGGATGGCCATGGGGCTCAGGCCCACCAGCTCCTTGGGCTGATCGTTGTCGGGATTATAATAGGTAACGGAGCCGGAGGCCACCGGGTACAGGCCGGCGATGGATTCCAGCAGCTCCCGCTGGCCGGAGCCGGCAATACCGGCAATGCCCAGCACCTCGCCGGCGTTGACGGTGAAGGTAACGTCGTCCAGACGCTTGACGCCCATCTCGTCAAAGACCGTCAGGCCCTTGATGTCCAGGCGGGGCTTCACGTTGACGGGGGTGGGCCGGTCAATGTTCAGGGTTACGGAGTGGCCCACCATCATATCCGTCAGGGACTGCTGGTCGGCGTCCTTGGTCTGCACGCAGCCGATATACTCACCCTTGCGCAGCACGGCCACCCGGTCGGACACGTCCAGCACCTCGTGGAGCTTGTGGGTGATGATGATCAGGGACTTGCCGTCGTTCTTCATGTTGCGCATCACGGCAAACAGCTTGTCGGTCTCCTGGGGGGTCAGCACGGCGGTGGGCTCGTCCAGGATCAGGATGTTGGCCCCGCGGTACAGGACCTTCACGATCTCCACCGTCTGCTTCTGGGACACGGACATATCATAGATCTTCTGATCCGGGTCAATGTCGAAGCCGTACCGGTCGCAGATTTCCCGGACCTTCTTCCGGGCCTCGGCCACGTTCAGCTTGCCGGGCATGCCCAGGATGATGTTTTCCGTGGCGGTAAAGACATCCACCAGCTTGAAATGCTGATGGATCATGCCGATGCCCAGGGCAAAGGCGTCCTTGGGGGAGGCGATGGTCACAGGCTGGCCATCGATGTAGATCTGCCCCTCGTCGGGGAAGTAGATGCCGGAGAGCATATTCATCAGGGTGGTCTTGCCGCTGCCGTTTTCACCCAGCAGGGACAGGATCTCACCCTTATAGAGCTCCAGCGTAACGTCCTTGTTGGCCGTTACCTTGCCGAAGCGCTTGGTGATATTCTCCATTTTAACTGCGCATACATTTGCCAAGGCAGTCACCCTTTCTTCTTTCCGCCGGGCCGGGGCGCAGGTGGCCCGCCGGTGTTTTGTTCCATAACCAGCATTTTAGCATAATTCTACAGCGTTGTAAATCGCTAATGGCAAAAAAATGATAATAAATACAAAAAAATTTAGCAGAATACAAAAATAATCAGGCAAAACCGGGAGCAGGCCATGAGTTCCCCCGTTTTTACGCGGCCGAAAATGGTCAGCGTTTATTTATTCACAAAGTAAGGGGACCAATGGAAGAAAAATAGAGCGGATGAGTAGGTAGGTTTTGGCACAATGACCGGAGATATTGCAAATAATGCATAAAAAAAGAATGTGAATAAGTTCACATAATGTTAAATTTGCAGAAATTCATGCTAAAACTTTATCAAAATTGTCAATTGTGCAATTGACCGAATAACTGTATACTTTGAATATGCCCAATAGACGCACGCTGCCGGTAAGGCGTGCATCACTCCTCGCTTCGGCGGGTGAACAACAAAAAGGAGAGAAAAAATGGAAGAAAGAAAAGGCTTTGGGTCCAATTTCGGATTCCTCATGGCGGCCATCGGCTCGGCAGTCGGCCTGGGCAACATCTGGGGCTTTCCCAACAAGATGGGTGCCAACGGCGGCTTCACGTTCCTGATCCTGTATCTGGTGCTGGCCGTGTTCTGCGGCGTTATCGTCATGATCGGCGAGCTGGCTCTGGGCCGCAAAACTGGTCACGGGGCCATCGGCGCGTACAGGATCCTGTCCAAGAAGTTCAAGTGGCTGGGCTGGATGGGCGTGCTGTCCGCGTTCCTGATCCTGGGCTTCTACTGCGCTCTGGGCGGCTACTGCCTGAAGTACGTCACCCTGAACGTGGGCAATCTGTTTCATGCCGGCTTCGGCACCGGCACCCTGGACGGCGCAGGCGTGTTCGACGCCCTGATGGCCAACCAGGGCGAATGCGTGATCTACGGCCTGCTCTTCGTGGCCATTACCATGATCATCGTGATGGGCGGCGTCGGCGGCGGCATTGAAAAGGTCTGCTCCGTGGGCATGCCTGCCCTGTTCGTAATGCTGGTGATCTGCATCATCCGCTCCTGCACCCTGGACGGCGCGGTGGAAGGCCTGAAGTACATGTTCGTCCCCGGCTGGGCACTGGCCAACGGCGTCATCAAGGAGACGCCCGACTTCTTCTCTGTACTGTCCACGGCGGGCGGTCAGATGTTCTTCTCTCTGTCCCTGGGCATGGCGGCTATGATTACCTACGGCTCCTATCTGGATAAGAAGGAGAATCTTCAGAAAAACGCCATCATCATCGTGGTCATGGACACGCTGGTGGCTCTGATGGCCGGCCTGTGCGTCATCCCCGGCCGCTTCGCCCTGGACCCCACCGGCAACCTGGGCGGCCCCTCCCTGCTGTTCGTCACCATGCAGAACGTGTTCGACCGCATGGGCGGCGCGGGTCCCGTTTTCGGCATTCTGTTTTATCTGCTGGTGGTATTTGCCGCCGTCTCCTCCTCCATCTCCCTGCTGGAGGCCGTGGTGGCCCACTATGTGGACCGTGCCCGGGACCGGGGCAAGGGCGACAAGCGGAAGCCTTACTCCGTGCTGGCCGGTATTGCCGCCGGTATCCTGTGCGTCATCGTGTGCCTGGACTCCCTGGGCACCGCCGGCATGTCCCCCGCTGATATCCTGGGCATGCGCGGCACTATGGAAAAGCTCCCCACCTGGAGCGCCGACTGGCTGGACTTCTTCGACTGCATCGCCGAGGGTATTCTGATGCCTCTGGGCGCACTGCTGATGAGCATCATGTACGGCTGGGAGATCGGCCCGGAGGTGGTCCATGCCGAGGCTACCCGGGAGGGGCAGTCCTTCGGGGCCTACGGCTGGTTCAAAATCTGTATCAAATACATCACGCCTCTTTGCATGCTGCTGGTGCTGTACGGCCAGATCAAGGAGTTCTTCTTCGTATAAACGGTACTTGTTCCTGATATAAACGGTATATCCCGAGCCGGGGCAGACGCTCCGGCCCGGGATTTTTTTTGCTCCTCAAGGACTTCCGGCAAATTACGCCAAATCTTTGTGAAAAAGGTAAAAAGACGAGTTCACAATTTGTTAAAATAATGGAAAGTATCGCTAAGAACTTGACAAAATGTGCTATTGGCGAGTAATATAAGAGAACCAAAACTTGAGGAGGTAAATCACTCTAATGGAAAAGAAAGGTACCAAGATAGCGTATTTCATTGCGCTGGCGATCGTTGTAATCGCACTGGTCATCGCGAAGGTTACCAACGATGGCAGCGGCTTCGTCGCCACCGGTTGGGCCCTGTTCCCTCCGGTCGTGGCCATTGCCCTGGCCCTGATCAGCAAGGAAGTGTATTCTTCCCTGTTCCTGGGCTGCCTGGCCGGTGCTCTGCTGCTGGCTAATTTCGAGCCCTGGCAGATGGTGGTGAACTTTGTCGGCGCCGGTGAGGGCGTGGGCATGATCAACGCCATCGACATCTCCATCCTGATCTTCCTGGTGATGCTGGGCATCATGGTGGACCTGATGAACAAGGCCGGCGGTTCCGCCGCCTTCGGCCGCTGGGCCACCAAGGCCGTGAAGACCCGCTGCGGCGCGCAGCTGATGACCATGCTGCTGGGCGTGCTGATCTTCATCGACGACTATTTCAACTGCCTGACCGTGGGCGCCGTCATGCGTCCCGTCACCGAGAGCCACAAGATCTCCCGGGCAAAGCTGGCCTACGTCATCGACGCCACCGCCGCCCCCGTGTGCATGCTGGCTCCCGTGTCCTCCTGGGCTGCCGCCGTTGCCTCCTATGTGCCCGACGGCTTCCCCGGCTCCCGCATCAGCATGTTCCTGAGCCAGATTCCCTGGAACTATTACTGCATCCTGACCCTGATCATGGTCATTGTCATTTCCGTCCTGAACATTGACTACGGCCCCATGCTGACCCATGAGTACAATGCCCAGGTGAAGAACGACCTGTTCACCACTCCCGAACGTCCCTTCGAGGGCGCCGACGACTACGAGGAAGGCGCCAAGCATTCCTCCGTGCTGGACCTGCTGCTGCCCGTGATCGTGCTGATCGGCCTGTGCATCGTGGGCCTGATCTGGACCGGCGGTGTGTTCGATCCCGAAAGCGAGAACTATCAGAACTTCGTCATGGCCTTCTCCGACGCTTCCGCCGGTCCCGGCCTGTGCCTGGGCTCCATCGTGGCCCTGGTGTTCACCTTCGTGTACTATTGGCTGCGGGGCCTCATCGGCTTTGAGAAGTCCATGGAGTCCATCCCCAACGGCTTCATCCAGATGATCTCCCCCATTCTGATCCTCTGCTTCGCCTGGACCCTGTGCGGCCTGTGCCGTGACAACGGTCTGCAGGTAGGCGAGTTCGTACGGAGCGTCATGGAAGGCACCGGCAGCCTGGCCAAGTTCCTGCCTGCCGTTATCTTCATCGTGGCCTGCTTCATCGGCTTCGCCACCGGTACCTCCTGGGGTACCATCGGCATCATGGTCCCCCTGGTCTGCGCCGTGTTTGACTGGTATGATCAGTCCACCCTGCTGTCCATCGGCCTGGCTGCCTCCTGCGCCGGCGGCGTGTGCGGCGACCACCTGTCCCCCATCTCCGACACCACCATCATGGCTTCCGCCGGTGCCCACTGCTTCCATCTGAACCATGTGTCCACCCAGATTCCCTACGGCGTCACCGTGGCTGCCGTGTCCTTCGTCAGCTTCAT
>ERZ772886.2701-NODE-2701-length-13775-cov-12.214431_pt1 | contig 13775 bp, 17 predicted proteins | sample MGYA00512128_ERZ772886 | MGnify/ENA primary metagenome ERZ772886 (study PRJEB29015, sample SAMEA2737698) | human gut metagenome | biome: human gut; feature: human-associated habitat; material: faeces | place: China | collected 2012 ... | reverse complement strand
GAAACGCACTGAAAATTCCGGCGGCGTTGGAGCCGCCGCCCACGCAAGCCACGACCGCGTCGGGCAAGCCGCCTTTGAGGCGCTTGAACTGCGCGCGGGCCTCCCTGCCCACCACCGATTGAAAATCCCGCTCGATAACGGGATAGGGGTGCGGTCCGACCACCGAACCGATACAATAGAGGGATTCTTCATAAGTCCTCGAATATTCTTCAAAGGCCGCGTCCACGGCGTCTTTCAGCGTTTTCCCGCCCGAGGACACGCAGACGACCTCCGCGCCCAAAAGCTGCATTTTGCGGACGTTGATGGCCTGTTTTTTCACGTCGGTTTCGCCCATAAAAATGCGGCAGTTCAGGCCTAAAAGCGCACAGGCGGTCGCGAGCGCCAGCCCGTGCTGCCCCGCGCCCGTTTCTCCGATGACCGTTTTCTTGCCCAGATGCTTGGCGAGAAGAACTTCCCCGATACAGTGGTTGATCTTGTGCGCGCCCGTGTGGTTGAGGTCCTCGCGTTTGAGATAGATGTCCGCTCCGCCCGTCTGTTCGGATAATTTCCGACAATAATAGAGGGGCGTAGGACGGCCCTGATAGGTATGCCTGAGAACGGCGAGCTCGGCGCGGAAATCTTTGTCCTTTTTCAGCCGAAGATATTCCTCATAAACTCTGTCGAGCTCCCTTTTCAGCTCCTCCGAGACATACGCTCCGCCGAACTCCCCGATGAGCTACTGGCGCATGAGTAAGTGGAGCGGGTGACGGGAATCGAACCCGCATCCCCAGCTTGGAAGGCTGGTGCCCTGGCCATTGTGCTACACCCGCATACGCCCTCCGCTCAAATCGTCAGCTCGGTTATAATACCACAATTGCCCCGCATCTGTCAAGAATAAAATCGAAAAACCGAAAAATGATTTTGCATGACGCCGCCACGCCCTGCAAATACTACTCAAAATGATCGGGAGGTATCGCTATGTCAGACATGTTTTGTTTCCAGTGCCAGCAAACTGCCGGCAACAAGGGCTGCGTCCACACCGGCGTGTGCGGCAAGCAGCCCACCACCGCCCATCTGCAGGATCAGCTCATCACCCAGCTCATCCGCCTTGCGGAGGCGGCGGAGCGCTGCGGGGAGCACACGCCGGAGGCGTCCCGCCTGCTGATAGACGGTCTGTTCACCACGCTGACCAACGTTAACTTCGATGACGACGCCATCCGCCGCTTCGCCGACCGCGTCACGGCGGAGCGCGACCGTCTGGGCGGCGGCGAGACGCCGGTGGTCGACCTGTGGAAGGGCGAGACGGATATCGTCTCTCTGCGCTCCACCTTGCTGTTCGGCATGAAGGGCATGGCCGCCTACGCCCATCACGCCCTGAACCTGGGCTGCGGGGACGCGGCGGTGACGGACTGGTTCTACAAGGGCCTGTGCGCCGTCAACGGGCCGCACACCGTGGAGCAGTGGCTGGCCCTCATCATGGAGTTCGGCCAGGTGAACTTCCGGTGCATGGCTCTGCTGGACCGCGCCAACACCGGCGCCTTCGGCGATCCCGTACCCACGCGGGTGAACACGGACATCAAAAAAGGCCCGTTCATCGTAGTCTCCGGCCACGATCTGGAGGATCTGCACCAGCTCCTGGAGCAAACAAGGGGTAAAGGCATCAACGTTTACACCCATTGTGAGATGCTGCCCGCCCACGGTTATCCCAAGCTGAAAGCCTACCCCCACCTGGCGGGCAACTTCGGCACAGCGTGGCAGAGCCAGCAGACGGAGTTCGATGCCATCCCCGCCCCCGTACTGTTCACCACCAACTGCCTGATGCCGCCGCGCCCCAGCTACGCCGACCGCGTCTACACCACCTCCGTGGTGGGTTACAACGGCCTGACCCACATCGCCGCCGATGAACACGGCCGCAAGGACTTCTCTCCCCTCATCCGGCAGGCGCTGGAGCTGGGCGGCTACGACCACGATCACAGCATGAGCGGCATCAATGGCGGCCACATGCTGACCACCGGCTTCGGCCACGCGGCGGTACTGTCCCACGCGGAGGCCATCATCGACGCCGTGAAAAGCGGCGCGGTGAAGCACATCTTTCTGGTGGGCGGCTGCGATGGCGCCCACCCCGGCCGCAACTACTACACCGAGTTCGTGAAACAGACGCCCATGGACTCGCTGGTGCTGACGCTGGCCTGCGGCAAGTACCGCTTCAACGATCTGGATCTGGGCGAGATCGGCGGCCTGCCCCGCATCCTGGACATGGGCCAGTGCAACGACGCATACAGCGCTGTGACGGTGGCACTGGCACTGGCGGACGCCTTCGGCTGCACCGTCAACGACCTGCCTCTGACGCTGGTACTGTCGTGGTACGAGCAGAAGGCGGTGTGCATCCTGCTGAGCCTGCTGGCGCTGGGAGTGAAGAACATGTATCTTGGCCCCACCCTGCCGGCGTTCCTGTCGGAATCGGTGGTAAACATTCTGGTAGACACCTACGGTCTCCAGCCCATCACCGCGCCGGAGCAGGATCTGGACGCCATCCTCCACCGCGGGTGAGCGCAAAAAAAAGAGACGGCAGAGCCGTCTCTTTTTTTGCTTTACATACGGGAGCTGTGGAGATACCCGTAGTTCATGCGCAGGATGTTCCGGATCAGCGGCACACACAGCACCGCGTCGGCGGCGATCCACGCCAAGGGGTCCGCAGCGCACAGCGCGTAGAACGCCAGCGCGGGAGCCTGGGTACTGACAGCGCCTCCGGCCACGGCGGCGGGCAGCAGCGAGCACACCGCGATGCGGGCCACCAGCTCCGCCGCGCCTGCGCCCAGCACGAAGGGCGACTGTCCGATGCCCTGGGCGCAGTTGCGGAACAGGAAGATGCCGCCCAGAAACGGATACAGGGCAAAATCCACATACAGGAAGGAGTTGCCGAAGCGGATGGTCTCCTCCGTCACCTTGTCGGCGCTGAGGAACACGTGGAGGTACAGCTGATCGATGGTCAGCAGCATGCCGATGCCCACGGCCAGAGCCATTATGACACCCATCAGTACCATGCCCTGCAGGGTACCCTTTTTGATACGGTCATACCGCCCCGCGCCCAGATTCTGGGCTGTGAAGCTGGTCATGGCCGTGCCCAGCGCGTTCATGGGCGTCATCACCAGACTGTTGAGCTTGTTGGCCGCGCCAAAGCCGTTCTGGGCGGCGTTGGACACCATGCGGCCATCCAGCATATCGAACTGCACCACGCCGCCCTGCATGACGATGATGCCCACCGCCAGCACGGAAAACTGGAGTCCCAGCGGGATGCCGCGGCTCACGTGGCGGCGTACATCGTGCATGGTGATGTGCCAGTCTTCCTTCTTCAGCCGGATGTTGGGATAGTGGGCAAAGGCGTAGCAGAAGCAGCCCACGGTGCTGATGAGCTGGGCGGACACGGTGGCCGCGGCGGCCCCTGCCACGCCCCAGTGGAACTTCAGGATAAACAGCAGGTCCAGCCCCACGTTCAGCACCGTGGAGAACAGCAGGAATATCAGCGGCGTCACAGAGTCGCCCATGCTCCGCAGGAACGAGCAGATAAAGTTGTAGAACATCTGAGCGCCGATGCCCACGAAGATGATGAAGCAGTAGGTATAGGCGGCGTGATAGACCTCGGGGTCCGCCGGCGTCACGTTGATCCACGCCAGCATGGGGTTCAGCAGCGCCAGAGCCAGCGCCGTCAGCACCACCGTCAGTACCGCCGACAGCACGATCTGGGTGGTCAGACTGCGGCGGACGCCCCGGTCATCCTGCGCCCCCACGTGGCAGGATGTCACCACGCAGAAGCCCGCGCTGACGCCGAAGGCAAACTGCAAAAAGATGAACACCAGTGAGCTGGTGTCGTTGACGCCCGCCACCTCCTGGGCCGTCAGGGTCTGTCCCACGATGGCCGCGTCGCTGATGGTGTAGATCTGCTGGAGCAGATAGGACAGTATCACCGGCAGTGAGAACACCAGAATGGTTTTCCAGCACGTTCCCTGCGTCAGGTCCACCGGCTGGAATAGCTGCATATGTGTCTTTTTTTCTGCCATAAAATAGCCTCCTCGCGGTGTTTTTCTCCAAGACGGGTATCATATCTCCGAAATTGCCGAATGTCAATGGGCAGAATGTACGATACCTGCAAAACATTCCTCTGCCCGCTTGTGCGAAATTCGCCTTTGCGCTATAATACACTATTATGACTTTCCGCAGGAGGCCCCCATGGACGGCAGAACTTCCCAAACACACAAGAAAACCGCGGTGCTTATCCTTTTGGCCTGCGCCGTGGTGCTGGCCGCCTTCGGCTGCCTCATGGTCGGTTCCTCCGGCATGACGGTATCGGCGTGCCTCGATGCCCTGCTGGGCCGCACCGGCGGCACGGCGGCGCGGATCATCTGGGGCATCCGCATCCCCCGATTGCTGGCGGCGCTCATCGCCGGCGCGGGCCTGTCTGTGTCGGGCCTCCTCATGCAGACCTCGCTTGGCAACGCCATGGCCTCCCCCTCCACGCTGGGTGTGTCCCACGCGGCGGTGTTCGGGGCCAATCTGTCCATCATTGCCTTTGCCGGCGGCTTTCTCAACACCGGCCATAACCCCGCCAACTTCGATGTGGGCGTCAACCCCTTCGCCGCGTCGCTGCTGGCGTTTCTGTTCGCCGCCGCCTCCATCCTGCTGATCTTAGGGCTGTGCCGCCTGCGGGCCTTCTCCCCCAACGTGGTGGTGCTGGCCGGCATCGCCCTTGGCTCTGTGTGGACGGCGGCCACCACCGTCCTGCAATTCTACGCCACGGATGTGGGCCTCTCCGCCGCAGTGATCTGGAGCTTCGGCGACCTGGGCCGCGCCACCTACCACACGGACTGGATCATGCTGGTGGTGGTGACGGCGGGCACGGTGCTGTCCGCGCTGCTGTCCTGGCGCTATAACGCCCTGCTCAGCGGCGGAGACGCCGCTTGCAGCATGGGCGTCAATGTACCTCTGCTGCGGTTCGTCTCACTGCTGACCGCCTCCTTGATGACGGCGGTGTGCGTGTCGTTTCTGGGTGTCATCGGCTTTGTGGGCATCATCTGTCCTCACAGCGTCAAGCGCCTGCTGGGGCAGGATCACCGCTGGTCTATCCCCGCCTCCGCCCTCAGCGGCAGCCTGCTTCTGCTGCTGGCGGACACCCTGTCCCGCAGTCTTGGCCGCGGCTCGGCCCTCCCGGTGGGGGCCATCACCTCCCTGCTGGGCGCCCCGTTCTTCCTGATCCTTCTCTTTTCCCGAAAGGAGGCGTCATCATGCTGACCATTCAGGGACTCAGCTACCGCTACGGGCGGCGCGGCGCACCGGTGCTCAACGGCGTGAACCTGACGCTGGCGCGCGGCGAGATCGGTATTCTGCTGGGCCGCAACGGCTCCGGCAAGACCACGCTTTTCAGGAACATTCTGGGTCTCTGCACCCCCGGCTCCGGCTCCATCCGTCTGGACGGACAGGAGATGACCTCGCTCTCTCCCCGCCGTCGGGCGCGGTACATCGCCTGCGTGCCTCAGGACATCTGCTTCGGTGCGCTGACGGTGTTCGACTCCGTGCTGCTGGGCCGGCTCTCCCGCTTCGGCCTTCAGGCCGGCGCCGCGGACCATGCGGCGGCATCGCAGGTACTGGAGGAGCTGGGCCTCTCCGCCCTCTCCGGCCGGAACGTGACGGAGCTCTCCGGCGGTGAGCGGCAGAAAGTAGCCATCGCCCGGGCACTGGTGCAGGAGCCGCAGCTGCTGGTGCTGGACGAGCCCACCGGCAATCTGGACATTGCCAATGAGCAGCTGCTGATGCGCCTTGCCAAAAAAGCGGCTCAGGAGCGGCACATCGCCGTCCTGAGCTCGCTCCACGACCTGAATCAGGCCCTGTCTCTGGGGGACCGTTTTTTCTTTCTGAAGGACGGCGTCATCACCTGCACCGTCCCGCGGGATGGCGTAACGTCCGGCATCCTGCGGGACGCCCTGGGCGGCGACCTGCGCCTTGTGGAGGTAGAGGGCGAAAGGATCGTTCTCCACGGCCGCGCCACCTGACGCTCATACCCTCCGCCACAGCATGCGGTTGTCCGCAAACTCCGCCGCCACACGGCCCGTTTCCTGCAGCCATGTGAGATAGGACCGCACCGTGCTGCCTATCAGCGCGTACTGCTGGAAGCTCATGGCCATGCCGTAATGGTCGAACAGTCCCTTCAGCAGCTCCTCGAATGTCACCGGCTGGGCACACAGCGCCGTGATGCGCTCCCCTACCTCCAGCGCCGCGTCCATATTGTACCGCGCCAGCGGCGCGATGTCCTCCGTCACCTCGGCGTGGGCCGGCACAAAGGCACGGGCCGTCATGGCCGCCACCCGCTCCAGTGTCTCCAGGTACGCGGCCACATCGTAGATGTAGCCGATACGGTACTTCTCCAGCGTCTCGCGGCTGGACACGCAGTCCGCCAGATACACCACGTCGTCCGCGGTGCGGAAGCCCACCATCTCCATGCAGTGGCCCGCCAGCGGCAGCAGCTCCATCCCCTGCGGCAGCACCTCCGCCGTCAGATAGGCCGCATCGCTGTCCTGCGCCATCAGGAACTTGTTCCGCAGCTCCCTGGGCGGACATCCGCCGTACAGCATGGACGGCTCCAGCACCGGATGACGTGTCACGGCGCACTCCGCCCCGGGCGCGTACACGCGGCAGCCCGTCTGGCTCTGGAGGTACCGGTTCCCGCCGATGTGATCGGCGTGGGAGTGGGTGTTGCAGATGGCCGTCAGATGCCAGCCGTTCTTGTCCAGGATCTGCCGGATCTTGCGGCCCGCGTCCTTGTCGCTGCCGCTGTCAATGAGGCACACGTCCGTATCGTTCAGCCGCACCAACCCCGCCTTGGCGGGACTCTGCACGTAATAGCTGCCGCCGGACACCTGTATCAGTTCGTACATGGTCACACCCTCCTGCCGCATTTTCCTACATTATAAGATATACCGCTCCGTCATGCAAGAAAAACCGCCGCGCCTATCAAGAGCGTTGACATAGGAAAACAAGCAGAAACCCAGTAAAATCAACGTTTTTAAGGGCAGAGGGCAAACAGGTTAGCTCAAAAATTGAATAACCAAGCGTCAAAAGGGATGTTACCGCAAGGCAGCATCCCTTTTCGCATACGCCCACGCCGTAGATTTTGAGAAAAGTCTACGGCGTTTTTTTCTGCCCAAATCTGAGAGGAGGTGCAGCCACAATGTACTTTACGAACGGCAGCAGCCGTGCGTTTGAAATGCTCATGCGGGGAAAGCCCGGCTTTGACCGCTACGAAAACGGCGGCTGTGCCGACTGTGAGGATTGCAATACCTGTCACTTTTACCGTCCGCATTGGAAGTACCAGTTCTGTGTGTACGCGGAATGTCCGTATGAGCCGGGCAAGCTGACCGCCCTCCGGCGCGGCACGGCGAAGTGAGCGAAAGGAGCTGATAACCTATGGCAGTATTTCGGGTGGAGCGCAACAGCGGGTACACCGTCATGTCAAACCACCATCTGCGAAACAAGGAGCTGACCTTGAAAGCCAAGGGGCTGTTATCGCAAATGCTGTCCCTGCCGGAGGATTGGGACTATACCCTTGCAGGGCTGTCCCATATCAACCGCGAGAGTATCGACGCGATCCGCACCGCCGTATGGGAGCTTGAAAAAGCCGGATATATTCTGCGGCGGCAGGGGCGCGACGAAAAAGGCAAAATGACTGCTATCGAATACACCATCTATGAGCAGCCGCAGCCGATGTTGGAAAATCCAATACCGGGTAAACCGATGTTGGAAAATCCGACAACGGATAATCCGACGTCGGAAAATCCAACGCAATTAAATAAAGATAGATCAAGAACTAACTTATCAAAGAAAGAAAAATCAATTACGGATCTATCAAGTACCGATTCCTTTCCTATCCTTTCCCCTGACCCCTCACCTTGCAGGGCTGCGCCGGAACGGAAAGGAACGGAAGCGGTCAAACAGAGTGCCGTAGATATTTACCGTGAAATCATTATGGAGAATATCGAGTACGACGCGCTCATGCAGAACCCGAAAATGGACAAGGAGCGTTTGGACGAGATCGTAGACCTCATGCTGGAAACTGTCTGCTCTGCGCGAAAGACGATCCGCATTGCTGGCGACGATTACCCCGCCGAGCTGGTAAAGAGTAAATTCTTGAAGCTGAACAGCAGCCACATCGAGTTTGTCATGGACTGTATGCGGGAGAACACCACGAAGATCCGCAACATCAAGCAATATCTGCGGGCGGTGCTGTTCAACGCTCCGTCCACCATCGACAACTACTATACCGCCCTCGTCGCTCACGACATGGCAAGCCCTGATTGGGGCAAGCCAAAATCAGGCATCCCGGACTATTCCTGTTCGCCGGACGAGAGCCTATGAGAATGTGGCTGATCTGGTGAGTGCGCCCGCCCTGACTGCGGCAGAAAAATCGAAAGGAGTGATAACCGTTGCAGGAAGAAGTAACCCGAAAGACGATTGCCCTTGCAATCAAGGCAGCAAAGCTGGACGGAAAGATGCTGCAAGCCGCGCTGCGGAAGCTCTTGCAGCTCTACCGCAAGGCAAGGGACACGCCCCATCACGGCAAGCAAACGCTGAAACAGCTTATGCGGCATGGCACAGGCGTTTCCAATATCGAAATCACCGATGCGAATATCAAAGCCTTTGAAAGCACGGCGAAGAAATACGGCATTGACTTTGCGCTGAAAAAGGCAGATGACCGATACCTTGTGTTTTTCAAGGGACGGGACGCGGACGTGCTGACGGCGGCGTTTCGGGAGTTTTCCAAGAAAAAGCTGGATAAGGAGCGCAAGCCCTCCGTGCGGCGCGACCTTGCCGAGAAGAAAACCGAAGCCGCGCAGACCGCTAAGCGGGACAAGGTGAAAAATATGGACAGGGGGATCGACCGATGAAGCCGGAAATCAAAAAGCAAATCATACTCCATCTCCCATATCTTGCCTTTGTCTATCTGTTTGGAAAGGTCGGGCAGGCGTTCCGGCTGGCGCAGGGGGCGGATCTGTCTGCAAAGCTGCTGCATATCGGGCAGGGCTTCTCCGCTGCCTTTGCCAGCGCCGCCCCCAGCTTCCATCCCACCGATCTGCTGATTGGGCTTGCCGCAGCCGTGATTATCCGGCTGGTGGTCTACTCCAAGCAGAAGAACGCCAAGAAATACCGCAAGGGCATGGAGTACGGCACGGCGCGTTGGGGCACAGTGGCAGACATCAAGCCGTTCATTGATCCTGTCTTTGACAACAATGTGCTGCTGACGCAGACGGAACGGCTGATGATGTCCAACCGCCCCAAAGACCCGAAGAACGCAAGAAACAAGAATATTCTTGTCATCGGCGGCTCTGGCAGCGGCAAAACACGGTTTTTCTGTAAGCCCAATATCATGCAGCTTCACAGCTCGTATGTCATTACTGATCCCAAAGGCAGTTTGATTTGCGAGGTGGGACAGCTTTTGCAGCGGGCAAAATACCGCATTGCCGTTCTCAACACCATCAACTTTTCCAAGAGTATGCACTATAACCCCTTTGCGTATTTGCGCACGGAGAAAGACATTTTGAAATTGGTCAATACCATCATCATCAATACCAAGGGCGAGGGCGCACAAAGCACCGAGGATTTTTGGGTGAAAGCGGAGCGCCTTTATTACACGGCGCTGATCGGCTATATCCACTACGAAGCGCCGGAGGAAGAAAAGAACTTCATCACCCTGCTTGACATGATAAATGCCAGCGACACCCGCGAGGACGACGAGGATTATAAAAATCCCGTGGATCTTCTGTTTGACCGATTGGAGGAACGCGAGCCGGAGCATTTTGCCGTGAAGCAGTACCGCAAATACAAATTGGCTGCTGGAAAAACCGCCAAGAGCATCTTGATTTCCTGCGGCGCAAGGCTTGCACCCTTTGACATCAAAGAGCTGCGCGACCTGATGGCGTATGACGAAATGGAGCTCGATACCATTGGAGATAGGAAAACGGCGCTGTTCCTCATTATGAGCGACACCGATTCGACCTTTAACTTTGTCATTGCCATTCTGCAATCCCAGCTCACAAATCTGCTGCGCGATAAGGCCGACGACGTGTACGGCGGGCGGCTGCCTGTTCATGTGAGGTTCATTCTCGACGAGTTTGCCAACATTGGACAGATCCCACAGTTCGATAAGTTAATTGCCACCATCCGAAGCCGTGAAATATCGGCTTCTATTATTTTGCAGTCGCAAAGCCAGCTCAAAGCGATCTATCGGGATAACGCCGATACGATTGTCGGCAACTGCGACACCATGCTGTTTTTAGGCGGTAAGGAGAAAACCACCCTGAAAGAAATCTCGGAGATATTGGGCAAGGAAACCATCGACAGCTTCAATACCTCAGAGAATCGGGGCAAGGAAATCTCCCACGGCTTAAATTATCAGAAATTAGGAAAGGAGCTGATGACACAGGACGAAATTGCAACAATGGACGGCGGAATGTGTATCTTGCAGCTACGTGGTGTACGCCCGTTCTTCTCCAAGAAGTATGACATCACCAAGCACCCACGCTATAAGTACCTGTCCGACGCCGACAAGAAGAACACCTTTGATGTAGAACGCTACATTCGGGTGCAGCGAAAAAAGAAGAAACATCCCTCGGCAGTCATTGTGCCGGAGGAACCGTTTGACCTCTATGAGATTGAGTTGTCCGACGAGGACGCTGATTTTACCGCCGCAGAATAACGCGGCAAAAGGAGCTGTTTATGGAACTCTCGAATTATCAGGCATTTATGGAATGTATGCGCAAGTGGGAAAAGATTGGCTGCAACATCCTCTGCGGTCTTGCCCTTTGGGAGCAGATGCAGGATTGTGACAGGCGCGGTGTTCCCTACACAGATATTGACATTGAAGCGGTTTCGCAGGAGGTAGCCTACCGCCTTATGATGTTGCATGACAGGCTGTATGCACTTGCCCTGTACGAATGGACAGAGCAGCACTTCGCCCAGAACAGCGATACTTCCGATGCCGCAGCCGGAGAAAACGGCTGCAATTTTCCTACACACAACAATTCAACATGATTTTATGGAGGTACGAATATGGCATTTTTCAATAGCGCAGTTGGTGTTTTGCAGACCCTCGTGATCGCACTCGGTGCAGGCCTTGGCATTTGGGGTGTGATTAACCTCTTGGAGGGCTATGGCTCGGACAACCCCGGTGCCAATGCTCATGTGTGGTAAAGTAACACACAAGAATTTGATAGACAGCGACCACTATTCCGTAAAATAAAATGTAACAAGCAATGTGTAAGGGTAGCTTGACATACCGAATTTTCATGCTATAATATATGTAAGGTTAGCCTTACACACCACAAACAAGGAGGAGGTTGCATTTGAAAAATCAAGTGCGAAAGCTTCGTGAAGAACGAGGACTAACGCAAAAGCAACTGGGTGAACAAGTTAATGTTTCCCGTCAAGCAATCAATGCAGTAGAAACAGGAAAATTTGATCCGTCACTTTGGTTAGCTTATGACATTGCCCAGTTATTTGGTATGAGTATTGAAGAAGTATTTGATTTTAAGGAGAGTGAACGGAAATGAGATGGCTGAAAAATCCTATGGTAAATGCCATATATGTTGCCTTAATCACAGCTATTTATGCTGCAATCTTTATCGTTTCTTCTGAATTTGTAATGAGTTACAGCAACTTGCTTTCTGAAAGTTGGTGGGCTTCGTTTATCATATCCCGAAATATGAAATTTGTGGGGGTCGGTATGATTAGTGTTTCCATTATCGTTGACATCTTGTCGGCAATAAGAAGAAAACGATATGACGAATATCAAATTGTTTTGTTGGAGAAAGTTTTCCTGTTTAATGGCGTTTTTACAGCAGTATTGTTTCCTTTTTCATTGACGGTACTCATACTTGCTCCAGTGTATTTTGTCGAAACAATTTTTGCACTAATTTTCTTTCAATGGGTAGTAATGATGATTACCGAACTATGGTATCTAATCACAAATTATAAAATCTAATCAAAAGCTGAAAGGAGTTTTAACTATGTGGTTCATTTGGATTATGTGGGCGATTGTGGCAATCGCTACCATTGCAACGATTATCCTGCTAACAGGAAAAGGAAGCATATTGGTTTCTGGATTTAATACGAAAAGCCCCGAAGAACGTGCGAAATATGATAAGAAAAAGGTAAGCATGCAAGCCGGTACACTTATGGTTTTCATTGATATTGGCTTGATAGCTTTGGCTTCGTATATTCAATTTAGGGCAATTCCAGCAATACAGAATAACACTATTTCGGACTATGGCACAGAAATAGCCATTGTAGCGTTGTGTATTTGTGCGTATATTATTGTTATCGGCATTTTGGCAGCAACACGAGGGTTCAAAGGCACAAAAAAGGATTGAAATAGCAAATCCAGTCGAGCCAGTCAACGGCAAGTAAATGGGCTTCGCCCACCGTTGACAGCCCCGTCTGTCTTTGCTGATAGGCAGCTAAGGGGCGACAGCAAAATGTGCTGCCGCCCTTTCTCATAATTCCGAAAGGGGGATTTCTTTGACTGAGTTAGAATATCAAGAACATATCCGGCATACACATGATGTTTTTTGCAAGACCGTTATTCGCCACGCTGCCATAGACGCAGCCCGGAGCATACGCAGCCGCCGCAAGCGGGAAATCTCGCTTGAATATCTGATAGAAGAAAAACACTATCCATTCAGTACCACAGATAAATACTTTGCGGAGCAATCCGGCATGACCAGCTATCCGCTTTTCGTCTGTGGTCAGATGGTGCTTTTGGAAAGTCCAGAGCTTGCCGCAGCCCTGTCCGCACTATCACAGATGGAACAGGAAATCATTTTCTTGTACTACTTCCAACGATTGACGCATAGGGAGATTGGACGGAGATATGGACGGGCTGGCAACACAACCGGGCGGCGTATTCAGATGATTTTACGGCGGCTACGGGCAGAGTTGGAGGGTTTGTCCTATGAGCCAGCTACTTCCCTATGAGACAATCGTTAAGGCAAGCGAGGGCGACCCGGAAGCTGTTGCCGCCGTCCTATCCCATTATGCCGGATATATCCGCTCTTGTGCGAAAATGGACGGACAGATTAACACGGATATGCAGGAGCATATCGTCAGGCAACTGATAGAAAGCCTGTTGAAGTTCCGCTTTGACCGCTAAACAGAAAAGTTGTATAATTAGAGCCTGACAAATTAAACTTCAATGAGGGTAGAGCAAATGGAACAGATTATCAATTATAGAGACATACCCACAGATAAAAGGATTGACATATTAAATGCTCTTGAGCGAATAGGTTTTTTTCCGGCATACGGCGGCGTGAGAACAATGCAGCAAATTATGGAAAAGTCAGTTCCAGGTTCAGGCCCACAATTCTATTTCGTTTTCCGTGAAAATGAGTTGATAGGGTACAATTTTCTCATTGGGGACACTAAGAAATATAAAGCGTTCCCATGGCTTGCTATTAGCAATATGGATGAGCAGAAGTTGACTGTTTGTGAAGAACTGATGAAAATACAAATTGCCTTTTTTGAAGAACTCGGAATGCAAAAGATAGCAGATCATTGCGTTAGGATTATGGAAGATTACAGAAAAGGAATTGGAAAGCGGAAAGAAAGCGATTGCAGATAAATTCCATTTGAAAAACGGCTGACAATTTAATACCGCCGCCCATCACAGCGGCAGATAAGCAGTAAATCTTGAAAAGGTTTACTGCTTTTTTTGCGCCCATTTTCAAAAATCTTTGGCAAACCACACCGCCGGATTG
>ERZ772886.2694-NODE-2694-length-13809-cov-31.314454_pt1 | contig 13809 bp, 10 predicted proteins | sample MGYA00512128_ERZ772886 | MGnify/ENA primary metagenome ERZ772886 (study PRJEB29015, sample SAMEA2737698) | human gut metagenome | biome: human gut; feature: human-associated habitat; material: faeces | place: China | collected 2012 ... | reverse complement strand
TACCAGTTCAGATGCAGCAACCAACATTGCCTAGCATCCCAGCAACCCGGCCATGACGCCGGTCTTGGTTGCCTTCTTCCAGAACAGCGCTGCAAATGCGGGAATCCCAGCCGATGCGGCATAGAAGCTCCAGGCGAACATGAGGATGTTGTATGCATTGTGGATGTACAACGCGATCACCAGCGCGCCCAGGGGCAGGACAATGGAGAAGATGCGGGAGAGGGAGATCTCGGTCCGCTCCGGCATTTGGGGACGGATGGTCTTTCCGATGTCGTGGACGCAGGTCTGCACAGATACCAGCAGATAGCTGTCCGCCGTGGTGACGATGAAGGCCATGCAGGCGCACATCACCAGCGCACCGAAGGCCAGAGGCAGGTAGTCCACCGCTACCTGGAAGATCACATTGGAGGGAACGTCCAGGGTGGGATACAGCTTGGCTGCCTGGGTGACTACCAGGACAATGCTGATGATGACCAGGATCTCGCCGATGAACATGCCGATGTTGGACTTCTTGGCCTCGTCGCTGTTTTTGGCAGAGGCGAACCGCTGCAGCATGTTCTGGTCGCCCAGCATCAGGGCCAGGGAGGGCAGGAAGTAGCCCAGCAGCTCCCAGCCGGAAACAAGAACCGCCATCTTTGAACACCTGTGCGACCTGTACAACTATGTGGATGCTTCCATCCATGTGCAGCTTTCGTTTTTGAATCGCAAGGTTGACCCGGTGCAGTACGCAAAAAGTTTTGAGATCGCACCGCAGGGGGATGATTTTGACGACATCCGCGCCGAATATACGGCCATCCTGCAAAAGCAGCTTGCCAGCGGAAACAACGGCATTGTCAAAACCAAATATCTGACGTTTACCATTGAGGCCGACAGCCTGAAAACGGCGCGGGCACGGCTGACCCGCATTGGCCTTGATCTGCTGGGCTACTTTAAGACCATGGGCTGCGTGGCACACGTCATGGATGGGCGGGAACGTTTGGAGGTTCTGCACGGCATCTTCCACCCGGACGGCGAACCGTTCCGTTTTGACTGGGACTGGCTGGCACCCTCCGGCCTGTCTACCAAGGATTTTGTGGCCCCGTCCTCCCTCTGTTTCGGTACGGCCAAAACCTTTGGTTTGGGCGGCAAGTATGGAGCTGTGAGCTTTTTACAAATCCTTGCGCCGGAACTTTCGGACGAAATGCTGGCCGACTTCCTCAAAACGGAAAGCGGGATTCTCGTCAATCTCCATGTGCAGGCCATCGACCAGACCGAGGCCATCAAGACGATTAAACGAAAAATCACTGACCTTGATGCCATGAAGATTCAGGAGCAGAAAAAAGCTGTTCGTTCCGGGTACGACATGGATATCCTCCCCAGCGACCTTGCCACCTACGGCGAGGATGCCAAAAAGCTGCTGAATAAATTGCAGACCCGGAACGAGCGGCTTTTCATGCTGACCTTTTTAGTGCTGAACGTGGCCGACACCAAGCAAAAGCTGGGCAACGATGTGTTCCAAGCGGCGGGCGTGGCGCAGAAGTACAACTGCTCTCTTGTCCGGCTGGACTACCAGCAGGAACAGGGCCTTGTATCCAGCCTTCCGCTGGGTATCAACCAGATAAAGATTCAGCGCAGCCTTACCACCTCCAACGTGGCGGTGTTCGTGCCCTTTGTCACGCAGGAGCTTTTCCAGAGCGGTGCGGCCATGTACTACGGAATCAACGCAAAATCCCACAACATGATCATGCTGGACCGCAAGCAGGCCCGGTGTCCCAACGGCTTGAAGCTGGGCACGCCCGGCAGCGGCAAATCCATGAGCTGCAAGTCCGAAATCGTCAGTGTGTTTTTAACGACTGCTGACGATATTTTTATTTCAGACCCAGAGGCCGAGTATTATCCGCTGGTCAAGCGGCTGCATGGGCAGGTCATCAAACTTTCGCCCACCAGCAAGGACTATGTGAATCCTCTGGACATCAACCTGAATTATTCCGAAGATGACAGCCCGCTGGCCTTGAAGTCGGATTTTGTGCTGTCGTTCTGTGAGCTGGTCATGGGCGGCAAAACAGGTCTGGAAGCGATTGAACGCACCGTGATAGACCGTGCCGTGAAAGCCATCTACCGCCCCTATCTGGCGAATCCCTGCCCGGAGAATATGCCGATTTTGTCTGACCTCCACCAAGCCCTGCTCGACCAGCACTTGCCGGAAGCGGACCGGGTAGCGCAGGCATTGGACTTGTATGTGTCCGGCTCGCTGAATGTGTTTAATCACAAAACGAATGTGGACATCCACAACCGACTTGTGGCCTTTGACATCAAAGAACTGGGCAAGCAGTTAAAAAAATTAGGGATGCTCATTATCCAAGACCAGATATGGGGCCGTGTTACCCAGAACCGCAGTCAGGGCCGCGCCACATGGTATTTTGCAGACGAGTTCCACTTACTCCTGAAAGAAGAACAGACCGCCGCGTACAGTGCCGAGATTTGGAAACGCTTCCGCAAATGGGGCGGCGTGCCCACAGGTGCCACCCAAAATGTGAAGGACCTTCTTTCTTCCCCGGAGATTGAGAACATTCTGGAAAACAGCGACTTCATCACGCTGCTGAATCAGGCATCCGGCGACCGCAAAATCCTTTCGGAACGGCTGAACCTCTCCGCAGACCAGCAGAAGTACATTGACAATTCCGAACCGGGCGAAGGACTGCTGATTTTTGAAAATGTGGTGCTGCCATTCTCAAACCCCATCCCGAAAAACACCCAGCTCTATAAGATCATGACCACCCGGCTCAGCGAGGTGGTGGAGCTATGAGCTTAACACATTTCAGCTTGTTTTCCGGCATCGGCGGCATCGACCTTGCCGCGGAAGCAGCGGGGTTTACCTCTGTCTGTCAATGCGAGTGGGCGGCATTTCCCGCCGCTGTGCTGGCAAGCCACTGGCCGGAAGTGCCCCGTTTTCAGGACATCACCACTGTAACAAAGGAGGCTTTCTTTGAAAAAACAGGACTTCGCACCGTCACCCTCATTTCAGGTGGCTTCCCGTGCCAGCCGTTCTCCACCGCAGGGCGGCAGCGCGGCTTCCACGATGAACGCTACCTGTGGCCCGAAATGCTGCGGGTCATCCGGGAATTGCAGCCCCGTTGGGTGCTTGGAGAAAATGTTGCTGGCTTCCTCCGTATGGGGCTCGACAAAACGCTCATTGACTTGGAGCAGGCAGGTTACGATGTTCGGGTTTTCGTATTACCTGCTGCTGCCGTTGGCGCGTGGCACGAACGGAAACGGGTATTCATCATCGGTTCTTCTGCCAACACCTCTTGCCAGCGACACCGGGGATGTGGGCAAGGGGCTGGACATCCAAATCTCTGCAAACGGCAGCTACCGCAAGATGAACAAGGATGGCAAGGCATGGACAGCACGGCTGTCCCATGTGGTCTACCGCATGACCCCCACTACGCTGGAAAGGCCCTACCTCAACCCGGACTGGGTAGAGTGGCTGATGGGTTTCCCGCGCAAATGGACGGACATTCCCTTTGGGCCAAAGAGCCCTCCGACATCCCGCGTTTGACCGAAGAGGTGCCGAACCGCAGCAAGCGGATGAAAACGCTGGGCAATGCGGTTTCGCCGCCGCAGGTGTTCCCGATTCTCAAATACATTGCGGACATTGAAACAAGCTGCTGCCCGATGGGAGGTGAAGAACCTTGAAAGAATTGCAGGCAAAAGCCAAAGTCACCCAGACCATGACCCGTGACGGTCTGGTGGTAGAAAATCAGACGGACGGCACTGTGGAGAACGTTTCCAGCCGGGAGGCGGAACAGGATTATTCTACGGATTCCGAGGGCAAGGCCGAAAAAATTCTGGAACGGGCCGAGGACATCAAGGACGGGCATAAAAATAAAAAGAAAGCGAAAAAGGCAGCAGAAACAGCGTCCACCGCCGAAAGCGAAGATGGTCTGCACCGTTCCGCTGCCCGTTTGGAATTGACCGAGGACGAACGGGCAGACCCGGAGTTGCAGCCGTACATCCACAAGGCGGAAGCAAAGGCCGACAAGCTGGATGCGGCCCGCGCCGCTCTGCCGAAGAAGCGTGTCCCGGTCAAGGAAAAAGTTTACGATGCAGCCAGCGGCAAGGCAAAATCCACCCTGCGGTTTGAGCAGCAGGACAAAGGCCCGCCCAGCCTGAAACCAAACCCGGCCAGCCGCCCGCTGTCGGAAGCATTGCTGTTCGCTCACGGAAAAATCCACGAGGTCGAACACGAAAATGTGGGCGTGGAGGGCGGCCACAAAGGTGAAGAACTGGTGGAGCGTCAGACCGCCAAAGCCATCCGCAGCGGCATCCGGCACCACAAGATGAAGCCCTACAAGGCCGTGGAAAAGGCAGAGCGTCAGCTCATGTCTGCCAATGCAGAATACTTTTACCAGAAATCCTTGCGGGACAATCCGCAAATTGCACAGGCGGCCAGCAACCCCATTTCCCGGATGTGGCAGAAACGGCGTATCAAACAGCAGTATGCCAAAGCTGCACGGCAGGCCGGACAAGCCGCCGCGCAGGGTGCAGCCGCCACCGCAGAGAACGGTTTCCGGGTAACGAAGCTGGCGGCCGAGGGCGGCGAACGGGTAGCCGAATTTGCTGCCCAGAACTGGAAAACCATTCTGATCGTGGCGGTGTTCGGTCTGCTGGCTCTGCTCTTGATAACGGGCTTGCAGTCCTGCACGGTGATGGCGGGCACCGCTGGGACCGGCGTGACGGCATCCTCTTACTTTTCCAAGGACAAGGATATGCTGGGTGCCGAGAAAGCCTACGCCAAGCTGGAACAAAAGTTACAACGGTATCTGGACACCTACGAGGCCACCCACAACTACGATGAATACCATTTTTATCTGGACGAAATCGAGCACGACCCCTATGTGCTGATCTCGATTTTGTCCGCGCTGCATGACGGTGTGTTCACGCTGGCCGAGGTGCCGGGTGAACTTGAAATGCTGTTTGAAAAGCAATACATTCTGACCGAGACCGTGACCATGCAGATACGTTACCGCACAAAAATGATGGTCATTATTGGCCCGTATGGTGTGCCGCAAGTTATCACCTACCAAGAACCGTATGAATACTACATCTGTACGGTCAAGCTGAAGAACAAAGATTTATCTCACCTGCCCGTGGAAGTGCTGACCGAAGAACAACTCAGTGCTTATTCGCTCTATATGCGCACGCTGGGCAACCGGCCGGATTTGTTTGGCAAAGCGCAGTACCCCAATGCGTCCACCATCAAGCAGCCCACCTACTACGATATTCCCCCGGAAGCACTAAAGGATGATAGGTTTGCCGCCATGATGGAGGAAGCCACGAAGTACATCGGCTACCCGTATGTGTGGGGTGGCAGCTCCCCCAGCACCAGCTTTGATTGCAGCGGCTACATTTCGTGGGTGCTGAATCACTCCGGCTGGAACATGGGCCGCCAGACCGCACAGGGCCTTTACAACCTCTGTACTCCTGTTTCGACGGCGCAGGTCAAACCGGGCGACCTTGTGTTTTTCAAGGGAACCTACGATACCCCCGGCGTGAGCCATTGCGGCATCTATGTGGGCAATTCCATCATGCTGCACTGCGGCGACCCTATCTCTTACACAAACCTCGACTCAAAATATTGGCAGGAACATTTTTACAGCTATGGGCGTTTACCGTGACGCCAGAAAGGATTTTGTATGGCAAAAAGACTTTCCCGCATTGAGCGCGACATCGAACGGCTGAAAGAAAAAATCAGCGAATACCAGCAGCAGTTGAAAGAACTGGAAGCTGCAAAGACCGAACAGGAAAATTTGCAGATCATTCAGCTGGTGCGCAGCATGAACATGAAACCGGATGAGTTTGCGGCTTTTCTGCGCAGCGGTGCGCTGAATGCTGCACCCACCGCCACACCGTACCACAAACAGGAGGATGCCGCCAATGAAACCTGATTGGAACCGCCGTTTTGCAGCTGGGCTGCTGGCTATCCTGCTCTGCCTCTGCTCCTTTTCCATGCCCGCTTTTGCAAGCGGCTCTGACCCTGCCCCGGAACCTCTGCCGGAAATTACCGAGGAAGAACCGACTACGGGCGGCATGGAGCCGGAGGGCGTGTCCATCACGCCCAAAGGCAACGCAACACTGGTGGATGATTTTTACGGCGACAAGCAGCTTATCACCGTGACCACCAAAGCTGGGAACTATTTTTACATCCTGATTGACCGTGCAAACGAGGACAAAGAAACCTCTGTCCACTTTCTGAACCAAGTGGACGATGCCGACTTGCTGGCTCTGCTGGATGAAGAACCGCAGGACACCGAGTTCTGCACCTGCACCGTGAAATGTGAGGCCGGGAACATCAATGAAAACTGCTCCTTGTGTGAAAAGAGCCTGCGCAACTGCACGGCCCCGGAAGCGGTGAAAACTGACACTGAAACGCCGCAGGAAAAACCGAAGTCCAGCATGGGCAGTCTGATGATCCTGCTGGTGCTGGCTCTGGCTGGCGGTGGCGCGGCACTCTATTATTTCAAGTTCCGCAAGCCCAAGGCCGATACCACCGGGCACGATGATCTGGACGAGTACGATTTTGGCGAGGACGAAGATGCAGACGAGGAACCGGCTGAAATCGAAATTCATTCGGAGGACGGACAGGAGGACGAAACATGAGCTTTCAGCTGGTGATCGCCGAAAAGCCCAGTGTTGCCCGCAGCATTGCCGCTGTGATCGGAGCCACTGAAAAGCAAAACGGCTATTGGCAGGGCGGTGGTTATTTGGTCAGCTGGTGCATCGGGCATCTGGTGTCCTTTGCGGAAGCGGGCCAGTACGATGAAAAATACTGCAAGTGGAAGTATGAAGATTTGCCCATCCTGCCCCAGCCGTGGCAGTTCATCGTGCCGGACGAAAAGAAACAGCAGTTTGAAATTGTGCGCTCTCTGCTCAACCGCTCGGATGTGGACAGTGTGACCGCCGCGACCGACGCAGGCCGGGAGGGAGAACTGATTTTCCGTTTCGTCTACCAAATGGCCGACTGCACGAAACCCGTAAAGCGGCTCTGGATTTCCAGCATGGAGGATGCAGCCATCCGAGAGGGCTTTGCAAACCTGCGCCCGGATTCGGACTATGATGCGCTATACCAATCGGCCCTCTGCCGCGCAAAGGCAGATTGGCTGGTGGGCATCAATGCAACACGGCTGTTTTCGGTGCTGTACCATAAGACCCTAACCGTGGGCCGGGTGCAGACCCCGACACTGAAAATGCTGGTGGACCGGGATGCAAAAATTCTGCGCTTCCAGAAAGAAAAGTATTATACGGTCGGCATCCAGTCCGGCAGTTTGAAAGCGGGCGGTGGACGCATTGCCAGCATGGACGAGGCCGACACTTTGAGACAAGCCTGTGCCGGGGCATCTGCTATCTGTTCTTCTGTCAAGCGGGAGAAAAAGACAGAACAGCCGCCCAAGCTCTATGACCTGACTACATTGCAGCGGGAAGCAAACCGTCTGTTCGGTTTTACCGCAAAACAGACCCTTGATTACGCCCAGCAGCTTTACGAAAAGAAATTGCTGACCTATCCCCGCACCGACAGCCAATATCTGACCGAGGACATGGGCCAGACAGCACAACATCTTGTGTCTGATCTGCTGGGACTGCTGCCCTTTGCCCAAGGACTTGCGCTGACTGCGGAAGTAGGCCGGGTGCTGAACAGCAAAAAGGTATCGGACCACCACGCCATCATTCCCACCGCAGAATTTGTAAAGCAGGGTTTCACTGGTCTTGCCGAGAGTGAATGCAAGCTGCTGAACCTTGTCTGCTCCAAGCTGCTCTGCGCCGTGGCTGCACCCCATGAGTACGAAACTGTGACTGCTGTGTTCTCCTGTGCAGGGAACGAGTTCACCGCCAAGGGAAAGACCGTGCTTGTCCCCGGCTGGAAAGAGATCGACCAGCGGTTCCGCTCCACTCTGAAAGCAGACGGTGAAGAAGAAACAGAAGTGATGAACACCCTGCCAGAACTGGCCGAGGGGCAGAGTTTCCGCGTAACTTCTACCGTATCGGAACACTTCACATCCCCGCCGAAAGCCTACACCGAAGATACGCTCCTGTCGGCAATGGAGCGGGCCGGGACCGAGGATATGCCGGAGGACAAGGTGAATTGCTCCGCAGGAGCAAGAGAGGGTGGCCTGGGCCATGCGGAACGCAAAGGGCTGGGTACTCCGGCCACCCGTGCGGCGATTCTGGAAAAGCTGGTGCAAATGGGCTTTGTGCAGCGCAAGGGCAAACAGCTTGTCCCCACCAAGGACGGCATCAATCTGGCGGTGGTTCTGCCGGAAAGTTTGACCTCTCCCGCTCTGACTGCTGAATGGGAAAACCGCCTGACCGAGATTGCCAAGGGCAATGCAGACGCGGACGAGTTCATGGCCGAAATTGAAGCGCAGGTGCGCCAGCTGGTCAAGACCTATTCTTGTATCAGTGCAGATAAGCAAAACCTGTTCCAGTCGGAACGGGTTATTATCGGCAAGTGTCCCCGGTGCAGTGAAAACGTCTATGAGGGCAAGAAAAACTTCTACTGCGGGAATCGTAGCTGTCAGTTCGTGATGTGGAAGAATGACCGCTTCTTTGAGCAGCGCAAAAAGGCGTTCACGCCGAAGATCGCCGCTGCTCTGCTCAAAAACGGTAAGGCAAAGGTCAAGGGCCTCTATTCCGAAAAGACAGGCAAAACCTATGATGCAACGGTGCTTCTGGCAGATACGGGAGGCAAGTACGTCAATTACCGGGTAGAGCGCAAAGAGTAAGGCAAAAATACGAGGGCCGGTTATGGTAAGGTGAAGCATTCATTTTGCCATAACCGGCTCTCTCTATCCGTAGGATAGCAAAAAAAGGAGTGTGACCAAATGAGCGAATTATTTTCCATCCAGCTGCAAAATCGGCAGCAAAGCAGGGATGGTGTCTGGCTAGACCTTCCCACCACAACCGAACAGGTACAAGCGGCTCTGCGGCAAATCGACATTTCGTCCGATAATCCGCAGGGCCTTTTCATTTCCGGCTATTTTGCCGAGGAAGAAAAACGCTTTGCAATTCCTTATAACATGGTGCTGGCATCCAATGTGGACGAGCTGAACTTTCTTGCCGCACGGCTGGAAACGCTTTCTGCCGAGGAACACGCAGAGCTGAACGCCGCCCTGCAAGCCCCGCAGAGTGAGCTTTTCAGCATCGGGAGAATCACCGACTTTCCCGAAAACGTGGACTACTATGTGCATCTGCCGGATGTGCGTGGGCCTGCCCAGCTGGGTGACTACTATCTGAACCGCTCCGGCATGGTGAATATGCCGGACGAATGGAAAGGCGGCATCGACACGGCGCAGTTTGGCCGCTATGTGGCCCAGCAGGAGCAGGGTGCATTTACCCAGTACGGCTACCTTGTCAAAAGCGGGGACGAGTGGCAGAAAGTCCACGAAGGCCAGCCTGTGCCAGAGGAATACCGGGTGCTGTCTTTTCCTGCATCGGAAATCCTGCGGGATGCGGCCAACATCCCGCCGCCTGTTCAGCCTGAAACGGAACCGCAGAAAGTTATCCCCATCATCCTGAACGGCAAAGACAGCGCGGAACGGATGAAAGAAATTACGGACCGGCTGGAAACAGGGATTCAAGAGCTGTTCGACAGCGACCGCTACAAAGCCTACCTCACCACGATGGCGAAATTCCACAATTACAGCTTCAACAACACCTTGCTGATCGCCATGCAGGGCGGCCAACTGGTGGCGGGCTTCAACAAGTGGAAAGACACGTTCCACCGCACCGTAAAGAAAGGCGAAAAAGGCATCAAAATCCTTGCTCCTGCGCCGTACAAGGTCAAGCAGAAGATGGAAAAGCTGGACGAACAGGGCAAGCCGATTCTGGACAAGGACGGCAAGCCGCTGACGGAAGAAAAAGCGGTGCAGATTCCGGCCTTTAAGGTGGTTTCCGTGTTCGATGTCAGCCAGACCGAGGGCGAACCGCTGCCATCTATCGCAGTGAATGAACTGTCCGGCAGCGTGCAGGACTATCAAGATTTTTTCAAAGCGTTGGAGCAAGCTTCCCCGGTGCCCATCGGGTTTGAGGACATCGAGGGCGGGGCGCACGGTTATTTCCACCTGCTTGACAACCGCATTGCCATTCAAGAGGGCATGAGCCAGTTACAGACCATCAAGACGGCTATCCATGAAATTGCCCACGCCAAACTTCACGCCATCGACCCCACCGACCCGGAACAGACCAACCGCCCGGACAGCCGCACCCGCGAGGTGCAGGCCGAAAGCGTAGCTTATGCTGTCTGCCAGCACTACGGGCTGGACACATCCGAGTATTCCTTTGGTTATGTGGCCGGGTGGAGTTCGGGCCGGGAACTGGCCGAGTTGAAAGCCTCTCTGGAAATTATCCGCAATACGGCCCATGAACTGATCTCCGCACTGGACGAACATCTGGCAGAACTGCGCCAGCAGCGGGAAACAGAACTTTCCACTGCACAGGAGGCTGCATTTGCGCTGGACAACGGCAATACGCTGTTCATCCAGACCTGCGATTCCGGCTATGACTACACCCTGTATGGCCCGGATAATAAGGCTCTGGACGGCGGCCAACTGGACGCACCCGGTCTGACCCTGCCGGATGCCGGAGAGGAAGCTCTTGCTCTGCTGGGGCAGACAGTCAAGGTGTCGGAAGTTTTGTTGGGCGACAAGCTGGCAGCGTTCCAAGAGGCAGCAGAAAAAGCGAATGAAATTCCCGCACCCGTTAAAATTCCAGACCCCGCCGCAGAGCCCACGGTCACAATTCTGTGGAGTGAAAGTGACAAGCTGCAGGACGGCGAAACCATGCCACTGTCCGTGGCAAACCGCGTCTTTGAAGAACTGGACACCACCCAGCACACGGAACGGGAAAAGGACGGCTACACAGGTGGCTGGTACGACAAGACCGCATTCCGCATTGATTTTACCCTGAACGGCCAGCCAGACAACTACGAGGGGCGGCAGGATTTTGGTGACGGAGAGGGTTCTTTGGTTCAACACATCCAGAACTACCACGAATACTACGCCAAAGATGAAAACTGGAAGAATTTTGTTCTGCATAACAAAGGCCCGAAAGCATGGGAGCAGGACAAGGCAGAGCGGGAAATGGTGCTGACCGAGTTTATCCCGTACCTCAAACAGCATTGCAATCTTTCCGCTATGGAGCAGACGGCTACCGCCGCTTTGCGAGAGGGACAGAACATTTCGCCGGAACAGGCGGCCTATTACAACGCTGTTGTGGCCTATGTGCAGGACTGCCGCCCGCTGCTCAACCAAGGCCAGTATAACTTGCCGGAACCGCCCAAGCTGGCTGACTTTGACCAGAGCTTGCAGGATTACAAGGCACAGGTGCAGGCCGAGATCGCGCAGGAAGCGGCTGCTGCCGGAATGACCGTAGAGGAATACGCAGCGGCAGGCTTTGAAGCACCGCAGCAGGACAGCTTTTCCATCTACCAGCTGCGCAATGAAGATTCCACCCGCGATTACCGTTTTGAGCCCTACGACCGCCTGCAGGCTGCCGGTTTGACCGTGGACAAGGCCAACTATACGGAAGTATACGCCGCGCCGCTGACTGCTGGCACCACGTTGGAGGACATCTACCGCACATTCAATGTGGACTATCCGGCAGATTTCAAGGGACACTCGCTGTCTGTTTCGGATGTGGTGGTGCTGCACCAGAATGGGCAGGACACCGCCCACTACTGCGACAGTGTGGGCTTCCAGCAGGTGCCGGAGTTCTTGCGGGAAAATCCGCTGCGCACCGCAGAACTTTCCACCGAACAAAACGAAAATATGATTGATGGCGTGCTGAACAATGCGCCCTCTCTGGGCGAATTGGAGGCCAAAGCAAAGGCCGGAGAACAAATCTCTCTGACAGACCTTGCCGCCGCAGTCAAGGCCGAGGAAAAGGCACCAAAAGCCAAGAAGTCCCGCACAGCCAAGCCGAAAAAGCCGTCCATCCGGGCACAGCTGGATGCCGCAAAAAAGGAACAGAGCAAGCAAACGCTGCCACGGGAAAAGGCAAAGGAATTGGAGGTCTGACACATGAATTTTAGCGTGGAAGAAGAAAATTTGATCTGTATGTACCACACCTCTGACCGCCGCCGCACGATGGCACGGATGCTGGCCGCCCTGCCGGATATGGACACAGAAATGCGGCGGCTGGCGAATGGAACCATTGCAAAGTTGGAGCACATGACTGATGCGGACTTTGACGGACAGAGGTTCGATTTTGCGGGTGAGTGATACCGCCAGCTCGACAATGACACATTATTTTCAGCAAAAGTGATGTGTCGTTGCCAACACAGAAATAGCCGGACACGGTGGCCTTGTGGCTGCTGTGTCCGGCTATTTTTCATGTATCAGTCTTTATCTTTTTTCTCGGTGGGATTTTCCGGCAGTTCGGCGGCATCTTCTACAATGTCGGTCACAAGCTGCTGGAAGTCAAACGCATTCTTTTCTGTAATAACGGGCTTGCCAGTTTCTGCTTCAAGAGCCTGCCGTGCAATACCGGCTACCTTGCCGCCGCGTTTAGCAACCTGCTTGTTTTCTTCAAAGGTCTGCGGCTTTGCAGTCTTGGAAATATCCGTGGTAGATGCTTCCGCCAGCATGGTCAGCACAAGTTCCAAATCGGTCATGTTGTCCCGGAGATTTTCTTTTGTCAGACCTTTCAGCCGCTTGTACTGCCCCGTGGTCATGCCGGACCATGCGCGGGAGATTTCATCGGTCAGGATGGCGTACTCCTTGCCCTTTTGCACCCCGCGCTTCTTCCATTCGTCCGTTAGTTCGTTGCGGATGCGGATTGCCAAAAGCCGCTGGTGAATCCATTCTTCGGAGTAGCCTTTCTTCAAATAGGTATCAAGCGCACGGTCAATAGCTTGCTCCGGGTCGATGGTTTCTTCGATGCGTTCCTTGCCCACCATTGCCAGCCATGCCTTGAACGGTTCAGCTTTCGGGGACGGGATGGACTGGATGATACGCAAAAGCTGTTCGGTGTTGGCGACATCTGTCTTGTACCGTTTTCCATCAGAGGACAACATTTTCAGTTGTACGATTTTTTCGTACAACTCATTTGCCCCCTCAGCTTTCAGCTTACGCTTAAGGTCGCTCCAATAACGCCGTGGATTGGCTGTTCCAGTTAAAACAGAAATAACATCAATAATCGAAAAATACCATTCTTCCTTTTCTGCATCCCATGCAGTACGGATTTTCTGATCTTCAAAAAGCTGGATAGAGCCGTTATCGTTCACTTCTGCCATAGAGGGTTCCTCGCTTTCGTTGTCTAAGTCTATTTTACATGATTTCGGGCGGAAACGCCACCCGGTCTAAGCGTTTGGGATTCAAAAATCCGAACAATATTTTGTGCAGATTTACCGTTCCTGCATCTGCTCCTTTCCCGGTGCTGTCCGCAGAATGCCGTCCACATTCTGCTTTATGATGCCATACTCCTGCATCTGGCGTTTGGCATCATTGTACTGCCGCTGCATCTGGTCTTTCTGCTCGGTCAGTTGCTTATACTCATCTTTCAGGGCGCAGAGGTCGGGTAGCTTTTGAAACCCCTGCTCTTTCAGGGTCTTGGCTGCGGCCTCATAGAGAATCAAGGTGCCTTCATGTTTGCGCCGGAACTGCTTTTTGTCAGCGGCCCGCTGGTACTCCTGCACCAGTGGACGTAGCTCTTTACAGGTGGTGACATCCTTTATCAGCACGGTCATTTCTGCAAGCCGACGCTCTGCTGCTTTCAGTGCAGCGGCAGCTTCGGTGCTGGCGGCGGTGATCTCGGCCACCCGGCTTTCCAAATCCG
>ERZ772886.2693-NODE-2693-length-13813-cov-3.432330_pt1 | contig 13813 bp, 7 predicted proteins | sample MGYA00512128_ERZ772886 | MGnify/ENA primary metagenome ERZ772886 (study PRJEB29015, sample SAMEA2737698) | human gut metagenome | biome: human gut; feature: human-associated habitat; material: faeces | place: China | collected 2012 ... | reverse complement strand
ATACAAAGCTGAAAAATACGAAAAATCCAAGCATCATCGCATACACGGTTTTCCCTGCCGACTGCGAAATCCATTCTGTTCTAAGAGCCTCATACGTGAGTACCGCAAAGCTTACCGCGCCGCAAAGCATAAGTATCATAAGCGTTGTTGACGAAAATATGCTGAACAGCGCACCGAACATACATATAACCGCCGTCGGTATGCCTGTCAATATCAACCGCTGGGAAAAATCCCAATAACGTGTATTCAATCTGAAAATCAGCCTGTTAATACCGTAAAAAATTCCGCTGTACAGGAAAAATACCAATACACCGCTCACCGCACCCGATAAAAGCGCCATAAGCATATGAAGTATATTTCTGTAGCCGTTTGCTCCGTTAAACATCATAAGCGATGCAAGCATTGCAAAAGGACCTCTGCGCACATTGCTCATTATAAAATACACGCACAGCCATATTACGGCACCCTGTGCAGCCGCCAATGATAAAATCGTTCCCTTGCTCATAGACGGCGGATTCATAACCGTATCCACAGGCGATACAATAAAATTCTTTATCAGCACTGCCAAGGATGAAAAAAAGCTTTTTCCGCTTCTTTCCGCCTTATGAACCGAACGCTTCATTTTAAATCTGTTCCATGCCTGTGTAAATTTGCTCTCTTTCTTTGTATAGCCTGTCTGATATGATGAAGAATTATAATTCGGATTGTATTTATAATCCTCGCCGGAGGTATCTGTACCGGATTCGGCTTTTTTCGCCTCTGTCTCCTTTGCCCTCCTGTGTGCGGCACTTTGCGGACAGTCGCATACTTCGCCGTCTTTCAGCTCTTTTCCGCAGTAAATACAGCTTCTCATAATCAACCTCCGTTAAATCTTACATGAATTATTATATAGTATATATTAGTACTATTATACGCAAAAGTCAATTACATAACTGTAAACAAAATGTAAATTCTCGGATTTATTTAAGATGTTCCTCAAGTTCACGCATCTGATTTGGCATAACCTCTTTCACACGCTTATACAATTTAAGTGTAATACCGTCAATTACGGTTTCAAATTCGGGCATTTCCTCATATGCTTCCGCAATATCCGCATAAGCCTCAAAGCTCTTTACCGCCTCCGTCACCACTCTTTGCGCCGAGGGTTCAAGATGCGTCTGTGCCGGAAATGCTGCCAAAATATAATTTACATTATAAAATGCGGACATATCCTTATCACGCGAATCCACCTGCGGCAGCGATACAACATAATCGTTTACGGAGGATTTTTGTCCGAGTGACGGCTTAACATTTTTTATAATATCCTCATTTATCCTGAAAGAGGACGCAAGCACCCCCAGCGTCTGATTATTCCCAATTTGCTTATCAAGCTTATTTTTAAGCTGCAAAATACTGTCCGCCATACTGTTTTTTACGGGCAGCATCGAAAAATTCGCAATCGGCGCATAGTATCTGATTTCCCGTATGCTTCCCGGCTGAGTACGCGGAACAAACACGCTGACTGTCTGGCAAATTGCCAGTATTACCGTACAGGCAAGCAGCTTTATTTCCGAAATATGACGTATTGCAATAATCGTCATTACTGCCATGGACGGAACATACAAAAGCAAATGCTGCTGTCCGTGGGTTTGCGTCAGCACAAACATTGTAAAGCATACGATTATCTGTATCATCATAAACAGCGGTCTGAAATCCTTTTTCTTTATCATAACCGCAACCGCCGCCGCAAACAAAGCAATAACAAAAATTGCTCCGACATAACGTGCCGTCAGCTTAAAATCCGTACTGAGCGCAAATTTATACCCCGAATAAAGAGTACCGTAATCACGCATAAGCCGCTCCGTAAGAAAGCCGCGGAAGCCGAAAAACAGCACTGCCCCGGACGTAAGCACAGTCAGTATAACAGGCAGCTTCTTTTTATGAAAAAGCAGGCAGTCCGCCGCCATAGCCGTTATAAACGATACGGCAAAAAACGCGAAATACCTTCGCCACAGCATTGCAAAAACCAGCAGTACACCTATCATAATATGGCGTATCACCGCAAATCTTTTTTCGTTTTTCGGATAATACAGTAAAAAGCATATTAAGCATATGTCCGCTCCTCCTATATCCGCAAAGCCGTTCAACGTGAGAAACAGCATTACGGGGAACAGCAAAAATGTTATTAAAAACGTTATTTCCGGTGGGCGGACGTGACGATTTTTTTGCCTGATTTTCATTTCCGGTTACGCAATGCGGCCCCGTCGTGCGTATATAGGGTAGAAAGAGTCGATTATGGATAAAAAAGAGATGCGAAACCTCTTCGACGGCGATTGCTCGCCCGCGGAGGAGCAGGCCGCCGGCCGCTGGCTGGCCGAACACGCCGAAACGAAAGAGGCCGACGAATTGCTGTATGCCCTGCTGCGCGAGACGAAGCCTGCGACGGCCAATGCCGAGGGGGCTTTCCGGCGTGTCTGCCGCCGGCTGGGAATCGCGCCGAAGAGCTCGGCATGGCGGCTCGTCGGCCGCTGGACGATGCGTGCCGCCGCCTGTCTGCTGCTGCCCGTCGCGGCGCTGGCGTTCTATCTCTACGGCGAGGCGCAGCGGCCGGGCGAGTGGTTCGAAGCCTATGCACCCTACGGCAAGACGCTGCGCGTGGTGCTGCCCGACGGCTCGGAGGTGGTCATCAATTCGGGATCGAAGCTGATCTATCCCGACCGCTTCGGGCCCGATCGCCGGCAGGTCTTTCTGGCGGGCGAGGGCTACGCCACGATTGCGAAGGATCCCGGGCGCCCCTTCGTGATGTCGGCCGGCGAGGTCGACGTGCGGGTGCTGGGCACGAAATTCAATCTGAAATCCTATGCCGAGGATTCGGAGGTCGAGGTGACGCTCGTCGAGGGCAGCGTCGAAATGGAGACCAAACTCGGCGGCGACGACCGCATCGTGCGGCTCCGCCCGGGCGAGCTGGTGAAGCTCGACAAGCGTACGGGATCGACCGAAACCTTCGATGTGCCGACGGATACCTACCGCCCCGTCGTCTGCGGGGGCGGGCTCTTCTTCATGGACAAACGCTTCGACGAGATCGTCGCCTACCTCGAAAAACGCTTCGACGTGAAGATCAACGTCGCCGACCGCGCGCTGGCCGAGCGGCGCTTCATCGCCTCGTTCGTCAACGGCGAGTCGCTCGACGAGATGCTCGCTTCGTTCAATGCCGACGAGGCGATGCGCATTCGCCGCGAAGGCCGCATCGTCAACATCACCAAACGCTAACCCTCAAAAGAAACCGCCCATGGAATAAGATCGATCCTCGTAAAAAAAGGCGGAGATATTCGCACTATCCCCGCCCGCAGTTCCGGTCGTGAGCTGTACACTCCAAGCACAGAACCAAAACCTAACAAATGTATGAAAAAACCTGAAAACTTGCTAACGATTCCGGGTATAAAATCGTTTTGTCTCGGAATCGTTGTGTCGGCGGCGCTGTTTCTGCCTTCGCAGGCGTCGGCTGACGACATCTCCCTGAACCTGAAAAACGTAACCGTGAAGCGGGCGATCGCCGCCCTGCAACAGTCGCACTATTCGCTTACGGTCGATGCCAGCCAGATCGACATGGAGCGTCGGATCACGGTCGCGGCGGAGGACGAACCGATCGAGAACGTCCTCGCGCAGATCTTCGCGGGACAGGACGTGAGCTATGAAATAAACGGACGGAGCATCGTCGTCACGCGCCGTGCCGTGCCGCGCGTGGCCGAAAAGGCCGTGTCGCGGACGCTGAGCGGCGTGGTGCGCGACGACAAGGGCGCCACGATCGTGGGGGCGACGGTCGTCGTCAAGGGGACGACCACCGGCGTGACGACCGACATCGACGGCCGCTATTCGCTGCGCGTGTCGGCGGACAATCCCGTGTTGCAGATTTCGTTCGTGGGCTACCGGACGGCCGAAGTGGCGGTCGCACCGGCGCAGACGGTCGTGGACGTGACGCTCGCCGCCTCGTCGATCGACGTGGACGAGGTGGTGGTCGTGGGGTACGGCACGCAGTCGCGCCATACGCTCACGACGGCCGTGTCGAAGATCGCCGGCAGTGCGGTGGCGGCGGCTCCCGTGACCTCGGTGGGCGACGCCCTGAAAGGCAAGGTCGCGGGTATGCAGGTCTCGACGACCAACTCGCTGCCGGGCGAGGCGCCGACGTTCCTCATCCGCGGCGGTTCGTCGATCAACCAGAGCAATGCGCCGATCGTCATCGTCGACGGGATCACGCGCGCCATGAACGACATCAACCCCAACGACATCGAGTCGATCGAGGTGCTGAAAGACGCTGCGGCGGCCGGCATCTACGGCTCGCGGGCGTCGAACGGCGTGATTCTGATCACCACCAAGAAAGGTACGGTGGGCAAGGGGCCGGAGATCGTCTTCGAGGGGCAGATCGGCTGGGAGTCGCCTTCGCGCAAATGGGATTTCATGAATGCCGAGGAGTTCCTGTCGTTCGTGCGTCCGGCGATCGCCGAGTCGTACAACGGCGCGTCGGTGCTCACGTCGGCCACGGCCGCCGGCACGGGCAACGGCGACGGCTCGATCCATACCACGCGCTTCCTGGGCGACGGCGAGGCGGTTCCCGCAGGCTGGCGGAGCATGACCGATCCGGTGACGGGGCGCACGATCGTCTTCACCGATACCGACGAGCAGGGACACTGGTTCCGCGACGCGCTGTGGGCGAAGGCCTACGTGGGCGTGACGGGCGGCAACGAGAACGTGAAATACGCCGCGTCGGTGAGTTATGCCGACGACGGCGGCGTGGTGGCGATGACCGACTACTCGGTCTTCACGATGCACGGCAGCGCCGATTTCAAGATTTCGAAGCGGCTGTCGGCCTCGACGACCTTCGACCTGTCGCGTTCGATCCGCCACCCGCTCGTCGACAACTACTTCAACAGCCTCGGACGCGGTCTGCTGATCGCGCCCACGCACCGCGACTACGACGCCGACGGCAACCTGCTGCGCGGCGGCGACAACAAAAACTGCCACACGGCGATGTGGTACGAGACCTACTACGACCGCGAATGCGCCGACAAGCGCGCCACGGGCAACTTCAACCTCAACTGGGAGATCGTCGACGGGCTGACCGCCACGGCGCAGTACGCCATGCACGACTACAACTACCGCGGCAGCTACTACTACAAGGGCAATTCGCTCGAACAGACCCGCAGCTGCACCGAGACGCGCACGGAGACGCTGCGCGACCAGTTCACGGCTTACCTCAATTTCGACCGCACGTTCAAGCGCCACCAGATCGGCGTGACGGCCGGTTACGACTACATGGCCGAGCGCTACCGCTACCTGACGGCCAATTCGACCTATGCGCCGTCGGACAAGGTGCCCGTGCTCCAATCGGGCGGCAACTTCACGGCCAGCAACAAGGATACGAAGGAGGTGCTGATCTCCTATTTCGGCCGCGTGAACTACAACTTCGACAAGCGCTACATCCTCTCGTTCACGGCCCGCGCCGACGGTTCGTCGAAATTCGCGCCGGGCAACAAGTGGGGCTTCTTCCCCGCCGGCGCCGCCGCATGGAACGTCTCGGACGAGAAGTTCTGGAACGTGCGGCCGATCAACGACCTGAAACTGCGCGTGAGCTACGGCATGACGGGCAACAACGGCATCGGGTTGTACGACGCCTACGGTTCGTACAGCACGGCGCAGAACTACGCCGGCCACTCGACGACGATCGCCTCGGCAATGGCCAACAGTGCGCTGCGCTGGGAGACTACCACGCAGTTCGACATCGGGTTCGATCTGGGGATGTTCCAGAACCGCCTGCGCATCGTGGCCGACTACTACAACAAGGTGACCGACAACATGATTTTCTCGATCACGCTGCCCGACACGTCGGCCTACTCGTCGGTGAAGGCCAACGTCGGTTCGGCGCGCTTCTCCGGTTTCGAACTGGAAGTGCACTCGATCAACGTGCAGAAGAAGAACTTCACGTGGACGACCGACCTGACCTACACCTACAACCGCAACCGGGTGCTGTCGCTGCCCGACGAGTACAAGTATACCGACGTCGACGGCCGCGACGCATGGCGCATCGGCGGCTACACGATGACCGAGAGCGGCTACCGCTTCGGCGGCACGGCCGTGGGCGAACCGCTGGGACGCATCTACGGCTACAAGATCGCGGGCATCATCCAGTCGCAGGCCGAGGCCGACGCGGCGCTCTACGACAGCCAGTCGCACGGCTACCGCCGTTCGGACGGCTTCTCGGAGAATACCGATTCGAAATACAAGGGGCGCAAGGACATCGGCGACTACGAGTGGTGCAACCGCGAGGGTTCGGCGCGCCTGGCCGACGGGCGCGAGCAGATCTCGTCGGAGGATATGTTCTATCTCGGCTCGGTGATCCCGCATTCGGTGGGCGGTATCAACAATACCTTCAAATACAAGAACCTCTCGCTGTCGGTCTATCTCGACTACGCGTTGGGACACTCGATCTACAACTACTTCAAGTCGCGCGTCTTCCAGAACGGCATGGGCAGCAACAACGCCAACCTCGACAAGATGGTCTACGACTGCTGGCGCTATCCGGGCGATACGGAGGCCAAGTACGCGCGCTTCTACGCCAACGATCCCGACTACGGCAACCGCAACTTCTCGCGCATCTCGGACTTCAACGTCGAGAAGGCCGACTATCTCTGCATCCGCGACGTGACGCTCGCATACGACCTGCCCGTGCGCTGGATTAAGAAGCTGGGCATGAAGAAACTCACGGTGAGCGTCACGGGCAATACGCTCTACTACTTCACCAAGGTTTCGGGTTCGATCAGCCCCGAAAGCGGCGCCGGCGCCGACGGCAATCTCTACAAGAGTACGTCGACGGGCGATGCCACGGGCAACATCGCGCCCAATGCCCGCAAGGTGCTCTTCTCGCTCAAATGCGTCTTCTAATGCTTCACTACAACCAAGATAAAACCATGAAATCCAAGAAACTGCTGATCGCGCTGGCGGGATGCGCCGCCTTCGTGGCGACGGCCTGCCACGGCGATCTGGACATCATACAGGACAACCAGCTCACGGCGAGCAACATGTGGACCGAGTCGAGCGACGTCACCACGTCGGCCTACGGCATCTACTACCTCATGCGCGCCAATTTCGTGCAGGACAAGGTCAACGTCTTCTACTGGGGCGAAGCGCGTGTGGGCGAATACATGTGGGGCGCCGGATCGTGGCGCACGGGACACGACAACGACATGTACGGCGTGCAGAACAGCACGATGAACGACTCGAACGCCTCGACGGTCTGGACGAAGCTCTACACGGCCGTCAACGCCGCCAATGCCGTGCTGAAATACGCCCCGACGGTGCCGATGACTGACGCCGACCGTCAGTGGGCGATCGGACAGGCGGCATTCGCCCGTGCCTACCTCTATTTCTGGGCCGTGCGCCTGTGGGGCGACGTGCCGCTGCTGCTCAACCCCGTCGAGTCGGTCGATGCGGAGGAGTGCTATCCCGCGCGTTCGCCCAAAGCCTACGTCTACGAACAGATCGGCCGCGACATCGAGACGGCCGTGGCCTACGTCACCTCGGGCACCGACAAGTACGTCGCCACGCCCGATGCGGTGAACATGCTCAAAGCCGAATACGCGCTGTGGATGTACGCCACGCAGGCGGGCGGCGACGACTACCTCGCGCTGGCCGACGAGGCGTTGAAGGCGATCGGCATCTCGTCGGCGCGCCTTCTCGACGACTACGCCTCGATCTTCGCGGTGGACAACAAGTGCAACGCCGAGGTGATCTTCGCGCTGAACAACAACCAGACCGAGAAGCTCACGGGCGGCTACTACTGGACCTTCTACTGGCCCGCGACCAACGTGGCGCCGGCCTATCAGATGAATCCCGTGCCGATCTACACGACGCAGTGGTGGAACTATTCGGACAACTTCATCTCAGTGCTCAAACGCAGCAAGGCCGAGCACAACGACCGCCGCGTGGACTGCAACTACCTCGAAGGGCCTTACGGTTCGTCGTCGGAGGGGGTGATGAATACGATTTCGTGCCCCAACAAACTCAAAGGCGACTGTTCGACCAACATGATGATCCTCGACTGCGACCTGCTCTACTATCGCTATGCGCAGGCGGTGATGCTGGACGCCGAACTGAAATACTGGCGCAAAGACTATGAGGGGGCTGTCAAGTCGCTGAATCTCATCGCCAAGCGTGCCTACGGCGTGGATAACTTCTACACCGAGGCCACGAAGGAGGCGGTGCTCGATGCGCTGTGTACCGAGACGCTGCTCGAATTCCCGTGCGAAGGGGTGGTGTGGTGGACGCTCATCCGACTGGACAAGATCTGGGACTACAATCCCTCGCTGGCCGAGCGCCGCGCGCTGAACCCCAACATCCTGTTGTGGCCCATTTCGGCGTCGGCGCGCAACAAGAACACCAAGCTCACGCAGACCGAGGGCTGGAACTGATCCGATAACCTAAAACTCAGAGCAGATGAAAACACGAATCATATCTTTCTTGTCGGCGGCGGCGCTCCTTGCGGGATGTTACGAGGATGCCGGGGAATTGGGCGTCGATACGGCTACCCGCATCGCCCTGTCGCCCGCCGAAATCGGGTTCACGGCCGACGGCACGACCGTCGACGGCAAGGTGGCCTATGTGGGTGTCGTGCAGGTGATGCCCTTCGAGAAGGGCCGCTACACGTGGCGCGCCGAGGGCGACGTGGCGTGGGCCACGGTCGGCGAGACCGTCGTCGACGAATCGTTCGCCGATACGTGGACGGGCGCCGTGACGACGACGCGGATGCGGGCCGTGGAGATCATGGCGACGCCCAACACGGAGTACCGCCGTTCGGGCGTGCTGACCGTGACGGCCGAGGACGGCACCGTCGAGACCTTTCCCATTACGCAGGCGGGGTTGAAGGCCGACGCCGAGATCGTCTGCGAACTGGCCGAGACGGGCATCGAGTATGCCTCTGCCGGCGGCGAGACGACGATCGACTACACGACCAACATGGGCGACGTCTACGACTACTCGGTGACCTACGGCGAGCCGGATGCCGGCGAGTGGCTCACGTGGAGCGACGAAGGGGCAGGCCGCGTGGTGCTGCGGGCTGCGGAGTGGACCTCGAAGAGCGACAACCGCACGGCGGTCTTCACCATCCATGTCGGCACGGCCGACACGAGCGAGGCGTCGGCCGAGATCGCCGTCGTGCAGTTGCGTGTGGACGATTACTACTATCTCTACGGCGCGTCGGTGCCCCGTTACGAGGCGATCGATGCGGCGTTGCAGATGACCAAGCAGGAGGAGGGAGTCTATACGGCCGAGACCTATTTCGCGGCCGACGGGACGAATCCCGTGCGCATCAATAAGGACAGCCGCACGGCCTCCTATCCCTGCTACGTGCTGGCGGCGGGAGGGACGGTCGCCGAGATCGCATCGGCCGAGGCGCCGCTGCCCGCAGGGCCCGAAATCGACGTCGACGGTCTGCGCACGCTCACGGTCGACTTCAACCGCATGACGTGGCAGTGGGAGCGCATTACGACGCCCAACTGTATGCCCGACGATGAACTGCTCAATTATAAGACCAAGGAGTTCGTGGCCCGCGATGGTAGCATGAAGACATGGATGGTTGAGTTCGTACGTTGGGACGGTGGCGATATCTATCCGAAACTGGGTTCGTTGATGGTGCCCTCTGCTACGGGTTCCGGTACGGCAGGATCGGGCGGATATGCAGCCGGCAGCTTCCCGACATCGTGGAACGATCCGAACATGAATCCGAACTACGAAACGACCGAGGTCGGCGGTAATTTGGCTGGTACGAGTGAACATGGTCGAATCTATCACTTCAACGAAGTCGTTACGGGTAACCCGCGCTTCGGTATCGGTTATGAGCGTTACGAGGCGCTGCCCGACGGTTGGATGGAGGGCAAGACGATCGTCGATGCCATTGGCCGGAGTTTTACGGTTGAGCATATCGTCCACACGGCGGCCGGAACCTTTACGGGTGACAACGCAGCCGATGAAAAGGCGCACCCCATGCTGACCATGCAGGTGCAGGGTATCTGCCCCTACGGCTGGCACGTGGCCAATGCATCCGATTGGCTCGATTTGGCTTATGCGGCAAGTCAGGCTTCGGCGGGACATACCTTTCCCGTTAACGAAAGCCGTGTTACCTACAAGCAGTTCACGACCGTATCAGGTTCGACTCCTCAGGTAGATGAGCCCAATTCTCCGCGCGGCATCGGCAATTTTGCTCCATGGTTGAGAAATTCCGGTTGGGGATCGAATGCCTATGTATCGGACGGTGCTGATGAATTCGGCTTCAACTATTATCCGATCGGATTCCGTTACATGACGCAGGGATTCCAGTGCGCGGGTACACGTTGCCAGACCTTTGTGCCGTTGTGTTACAACAATACGAAATATCCCGGAACGGCCATATTCCGTATCAATGTAATCATCAACAACAAGGTTACTTCCGCCGAGATGACGAATCTCGACAACGGGCAAGCGATCTTCCCGTTCCGTTGCGTGAAGAACTACGACGCGGAGTGATCCGCCGAAGGAGCGGTCGGGAGAGGGCGGAGCACCCTCTTCCCGACCCGTCCCTCCTCGGAAAAGGAGGGGCAGCGACAGAAAACGATTTTAAACCGAAACAGAACAATGAAACTATACCGATTTTTATTGATTTGCGCGGCTGCGGTGACGGCCGCCTGTACGGAGGAGCCGCGCGATTTCGACATGACGCCCGCGGCGCCGCCTGCGCCGGAGGAGCAGTACGCCGTCCCGACCAACCCGCTGGGGAGCATCGTCGTGGCGCATCGCGGCGGTGCGACCGAGTCGGGGCATCCCGACAACTCGCTGGCGGGGCTGAAATACGCCCTCGACCTGAAAGTCTACGCCGTGGAGTGCGACATCTACGCCACGGCCGACAACCGCGTGATCGTGGCCCACGCCACCCAGGGCTGTCTCGTGAACGGGCTCAAGCCGTGGGAGCATACCTACGACGAATTGTGCGCCGCGGGGACGCTGTCGAACGGCGAACGGCTTCCGCTGCTGGAAGATTTTCTGGAAGAGGTGATGCGCGCCGGAACGTCGAAATTGTGGCTCGACGTGAAGAACATCCTCGTCGACGGTTCGTCGGCGGGCTATACGGGCTTCTCGGCGCGTTCGTGCCAGCTGGCTTGTCAGGTGATCGAGCGGATGAAGGCGCGCAATTTCGTGGAATTCATCGTTACGAGCAACAAGACCGTCTGGACGCTCTGCTATTCGGCGGCGCAGAGCGCGGGCGTGCGCGCTGGCTGGATGGGCTACGTCGCTCCGGCAGAGTATCAGACCTACATCGATCCGTGGATCAACATCGACGCCTCGAACATCTGGTTCGACGGCACGGCGGGCAGCGGGCAGTGGGGAATCGACGACTATGCGTCGGCAGGCGTGGAAGTGAGCGTCTTTACCATCGACAAGGACGTCGACGCGGCCTACTATGCGAACTACATCGACCGCCTGCGCGCCATTGCGACGAATTATCCGAAAAAATTGATCGGGACATTCAGAAAGTAACATCGCGGAGAAAACTTTTTTCCGCCGGAACCGTATATATTGAGAACGGGGCAGATCCCCGATGAACCGAAAAAACTGCAAACATGAAGAGACCGATTCTGCTGCTCGCGTTGGCGGCAACACTGTGTGCGACGCAAAATCTCTTTGCGTGGGGGCGTCTGGGCCATGCGACGGTGGCCCGTATCGCCGAAGAGCACCTTACGAAAAAGGCCAGGGCCAATCTGGACAAGTGGCTCGACGGCGAGTCGATCGTCTACTACGCCTCGTGGCTCGACGACTACAAACCGCAGATGCTCGTCGACCTGGGCTACGATCCCGCGAAGGGCGACCGGATGCACCAGCTGCCCCATACCTTCTCGGTCGACGCCGAGGGCGAGGTCGTGCCCGGCAACCGCTGGCCCGGCACCGACAAGTATCTGGCCAATTGCCTCTACTACATCGAGGAGTCGGCCGATATGCTGAAAAACCGCATCCGCGAGCTGGACGACTCGACGCGGCTGGCCCGCATCCAGCTGATCGTCCATTGCGTGGGCGACATGCACTGTCCGGCGCATATCCGCTATCCGGGCAATACGACGATCGGCTACTACAAGGTCGACTATTTCGGCAGGGAGATGCGCTACCACACCATTTGGGATTCGGAGATCGTCCAGCGTCCCCATCCGTGGAGTTTCACCGATCTGGCGTGGCTGCTCGACCGGTATACGGAGGCGGAACAGGCCGAGATCACCTCGGGTACGGTCTACGACTGGGGGCGCGAATCGGCCGCGGCGTCGAAGTGCATCTACGACGTGCAGCCGGGCGAGTCCATTGCCAACGATTTCATAAAAAAGTACAAGCCGCTGGCCGAGAGCCAGATCGCAAAAGCCGGTTATCGGTTGGCAGCGGTACTGAACGACGTTTTCGGGAAGTGACGAAAAGTCTGTTTTAGGGGGCGGGGCGACCGGTGGTCGCCCCGTTTTTGCCGGCTGTCCGAGGCTGCGGAGCGCGGGGATGAAAAATTGGCGGCATCGTCCGGGCGAATCCGGTTCTGCATCCGGTTCGCGGAAACATCCTCTTTGACGCTCTTTAACGGAACAGGAACAGCAGGAGCACCCACTGGAAATCCTTGACACGGAGCCTGATTTCGCGCAGCGCCAGTTCGAGGTGCTTGTCGACCGTGCGTACCGACACTCCCAGCCGTCGGGCGATCTCCTGCCGCGAGAGGTTCTCCTGTCGGCTCAGGGCGAAGATCGTCCGTCGCTGCGGCGGCATGGCGGCGACCGTCCGTGCGATCGTCTGCCGGAGTTGCTCGGCTTCGAGACCGCTTTCGGGGCTTTCGGCTTCGTCTGAGGCGGCATCGAACTCCGACAGCGGACGGCGGAGCGCTTCGAGGTTGTATCGACGGCGGAAATGGTCGTAGATACGGTGCTTGGTCATCGTGAAGAGCAGATTGTAGAGCGAGCGGTGCTCGTCGAGCCGGTCGCGGCCGAGCCAGAGTTGCATGAAGACCTCCTGCACGATGTCTTCGGCGGCGGCATGTTCCCTGACGACTCTTTTCGTGAAGGTCAGGAAGAGGTCGTAGTAACGGTGGAAGAGGACTTCATAGCTCTTCAAATCGTCCCGTTTCAGAAGGACGACCAGCTTTTGGTCGGAGATATCGGGGAGAGGCCTCTTCATGTTCGATCCGGCATTGTCTGTCGCAGGGGTCCGGCGCGGCGTGCTTTCGGGTATCGATTATCCAAAAATAGCAAATTTTTCCGATAAAATCAACTCTCCGGAGTAGTATTTATGTCGGTTTGTCGGGGGAAGAACTCTTGTCGGTGCGGGGCAGGGATCTCAGCGGTTTGGTCGGAAACGGCATTCGGCAGGCTCCGTGGCGGGAAGAGGGGCGCGGCGGGCCGGTGCCGCAGGCAGGGGGAGGGAACGGTACCGATGCGGGCAAAGGACGTCGGAGCGAAGCGATTCGTCCGTACCCGATGAAAAAAGAGGTCACGATCCGACCGTAACCTCTTGAAAATTCGTGACTCCGACAGGATTCAAACCTGTAACCTCTTGATCCGTAGTCAAGTGCTCTATTCAGTTAAGCTACGGAGCCATTCCCTTATTGCGAGTGCAAATGTAGGGTATTTTTCCGGTTTATGCAAATTTTTTGCGGATAAAATTTATCCGACCCGGAAAATGGCGCTTTGGAAGTCGGGAATGTCTGCTGTTGCGGGCTTCTGCGGACGATGGGCGGCGGAGCGGGTGCGGGGTTCGCACGGCGGAAAATCCGGAAGCCGGCAGGGTGGGGGAG
>ERZ772886.2681-NODE-2681-length-13838-cov-4.163752_pt1 | contig 13838 bp, 12 predicted proteins | sample MGYA00512128_ERZ772886 | MGnify/ENA primary metagenome ERZ772886 (study PRJEB29015, sample SAMEA2737698) | human gut metagenome | biome: human gut; feature: human-associated habitat; material: faeces | place: China | collected 2012 ... | reverse complement strand
AAGGTCGACGAAGACGAGGTCAGGAAGATCGTCGGCGGCCTCAAGGGTGCGAAGGCCGTCGAGGCCGTGCGCGACCTGATCGTCGAGGACGCCAGGCAGCAGTACGGCGAAATGGAGGAGACCATCGGCGAGACCGTGCAGCGCCGCCTTGCGCCCGCCGGTTACGCGCTCGATCCGATTCACCCGAGCACGCCGCATCACGTTCCGGAATCCAGCGAGCTGGTCGCCAAGCTGATGGACGTTTACAACACGATCAGCGGCGAAAACGCCAAGCCGTTCGCCATCGGCGGCGGCACCTACGCGCGCCATCTCAAGGAGGGCGTGGCCTACGGCATGCTCTTCCCGGGCGAGCTGGAGCTGGAGCATCAGGCCAACGAGAGCATCGACGTGGCGAACTTCGTCAAGGCCGCGCGCATCTATGCCTACGCCATCGTCGCGCTGTGCGCCTGAGCGGGAGGAAAAGACATGTTGTCACATCATGAAGCGCTGACGCGGATCAAGGCGGCGAAGCTCGTCGCCATCCTGCGCCATGTGCCGGCGGAAAAGCTCGACGGCGTGGTGGAAGCGCTGATGGCGGGCGGCGTTCGCGTGCTGGAATTCACGTTTGACCACGATCGCGCGGACTGCGTGAAGGAAAACGCCGAAAAAATCCGCCATACGGTGGAAAAATACGGCGACCGCGAGGACGTGACCGAAGCCGACATCAACGAGTGCTACGAGCAGATTGAAGAGTTGCGCGACGCCGGTAAGCTCTTCACCCCCGATACGTTCGAGCCGATGGCAGGTGCGCTGAAAGCGAAAAGCGCCAACGTCGTCAAGGCGCTGTGCCTGCACGTGGCGCACACCTGCAATTTAAACTGCTCCTATTGCTTTGCTAGCCAGGGCAAGTACCACGGCGACCGCGCTCTCATGTCCTTTGAGGTCGGCAAGCAGGCGCTTGATTTCCTGCTCGAACACTCCGGCACGCGCCACAATTTGGAAGTCGACTTCTTCGGCGGCGAACCGCTGATGAATTTCGACGTCGTAAAGCAGCTTGTCGCGTATGCCCGTTCCCGCGAAAAGGAATGCGGTAAGCACTTCCGCTTCACGTTGACGACAAACGGCGTTTTGATCGACGACGACGTCATCGATTTTGCAAACCGCGAGATGAGCAATGTCGTTTTAAGCCTCGACGGCCGCAAGGAAGTGCACGACCGCTACCGCGTAGACTACGCCGGCAACGGCAGTTGGGATCGTATCGTTCCGAAATTCCAGAAGCTCGTCAAGGCGCGCGGCAACAAGGCGTATTACATGCGCGGCACATTCACGCACGCAAACCCGGATTTTCTCAAAGACATTCAGCAGATGCTCGACCTCGGCTTTACGGAACTGAGCATGGAACCGGTCGTCTGCGCACCGGGAGATCCCTCCGCGCTGACCGACGAAGACCGCGTCATCGTCATGGAGCAGTACGAAAAGCTTGCTGAGCTCATGCTGGAGCGCCGCCGCGCCGGCAAACCGTTCACGTTCTACCACTACATGATTGATCTCACCGGCGGCCCGTGCATTTACAAGCGCATTTCGGGCTGCGGCTCCGGCACCGAGTACATGGCCGTCACCCCGTGGGGCGACCTCTACCCCTGCCACCAGTTCGTCGGCGACGAAAAATTCCGCCTCGGCGATGTTTGGACAGGCGTGACGAACACGGAAATTCAGGCGGATTTTGCCTCCTGCAACGTGTACGCTCACCCCGAGTGCCGCGATTGTTGGGCAAGACTGTACTGCTCCGGCGGCTGCGCCGCAAACGCCTACCACGCCACCGGCTCCGTCCGCGGCGTTTACAAAGAGGGCTGCGAGCTCTTTAAAAAACGCATGGAATGCGCCATCATGCTCGAAGCCTCCAAGGCATTGGATAACAACGCATGATAACCGCACCAATCTGCGAATTTGTGCGCCGCTACCGATATAGCGGCGCTTTGCGCATGCACATGCCGGGCCACAAGGGCACCGCGCTGCTCGGCCCCGAGCCGCTCGACCTCACCGAGATTGAGGGCGCAGACGTGCTCTACCACGCCGAGGGCATCATCCGCGAAAGCGAAGCGAACGCCGCCGCGTTATTCGGCACCAAAAAGACGGTCTATTCCGCCGAAGGCTCGTCCCTGTGCATCCGCGCCATGCTGTATCTTGCGCTGCTGCATGCCCGCGCAAATCACAAAAAGCCCGTCATTGCGGCAGGCCGTAACGCACACAAGGTCTTCATGACGGCCGCAGCGCTGCTCGACCTTGACATTCGCTGGATCTACGGCACGGAAAGCGTCATTTCCTGCGCCATCACCCCCGCGCAGCTCGAAGACGTGATCGTATCGGAAAACCCTGCCGCCGTGTACATCACAAGCCCGGATTATCTCGGCAACATCGCGGACATCAAGTCCCTGTCCACCGTCTGCAAAAAACACGACGTATTATTGCTCGTCGATAACGCCCACGGCGCGTACCTGCATTTTCTGCCCGAGCCCATGCACCCCATGCAGCTCGGCGCAGACATCTGCTGTGATTCCGCACACAAAACACTGCCGGTCTTAACGGGCGGCGCGTATCTGCACATCGCGCACGGCACGCCGGACATGTTCGCGCAGCGTGCGGAAAGCGCCATGGCGCTCTTTGCGTCCACGAGCCCGTCCTACCTCATTTTGCAGTCGCTCGACGCAATGAATCCGCTTTTAGCAACATCTTTTCCCGCACAGCTCAAAGCCTGTGCGGAGCGTCTTGACACGCTGAAAGCAATGCTCCGTGCGCACGGCTATGCTCTTTGCGGCGAGGAGCGCACAAAGCTCTGCCTACTGCCGAAGTCCTTCGGCTACACGGGCACAGCTCTGGCGGAAATTTTGACGCACAGCAATATTTACTGCGAGTTTTCCGACGCAGACCACCTTGTGATGATGTTCACGCCGGAGACCACACCCGCAGATTTCGCCCGTCTCGAGCGCGCGCTGCTCTCCGTTCTGCCCGCCCCGGCGATCCTTTCAAAGCCGCCTGTGCCGCCGCATGCCGAGCGTGTACTTTCCCCGCGCGAGGCGCTCTTCTCGCCGAGTGAAACGCTGCCGCTTTCCGAGTGCGAAAACCGCATTTTGGCAGACGCCAACGTGAGCTGCCCACCCGCAGTGCCGCTTGCTGTATGCGGTGAGCGCCTGACCCCTGAGGTCATCTTCGCGATGGAATACTACGGCACCGAGCACTGCACGGTCGTTGTGGAATAATCACTATTTTAAAATACAAAAGTCTCCGTTTTCCTTTTTGATTAGGGGAAAACGGAGACTTTTTGCTTCTATTTTATCTTATTTGAATTTTGAAAGGCAGCCGCAGACCGCCTTTCAGGGAACCCATGCAACTGTGTTCCCTACGCTTGAAGCGTCCACCGGATGTTTCAAGCTACCTTCCTCGTTTTGGGTTAGGCAAAAGGTGTTTCGTCGTTTGCGAACGACGACTTAGGACGTTGCCCCAAGACCCCACCAACTTTCTCGAAGAAAGTTGGACAAAGACTTTATTCGTCGCTCCGCTATTGTTGTCGTAAACGCGTCAAATCTTAATTTTCAGCCATTTGCCCTGCTTCATTCTGAAGTACCCAAGGCAGAACCGCATAAACTGGTCACCGAACAGTCCAAGCCACACGCCAAGCAGTCCCAGTCCCAGCGGGTAGCACAGCAGCCAGCTCAAGCCCGGTCGGATAATGGCGACGCTGATCATAGACGCAAACGCGGTATACTTCGTATCGCCCGCGCCTCGCAGGCAACCGAAGAAAATAACCTGCGTGATCTGGAGGTAAATAATAACGCACAGCATGCGCATAATCATCACACCCATATCGAGAATTTCCTGCTCATTCGAAAACAGGCCATAGAGATTCCTGCCGAAGAACAGGAAAACCATCGACATCACAAACGCGCAGAAAAGTCCGATTCGCTGACACATGGAGGCATACAGCTTTGCAAGGTCGCGCCGTTCTTCGCCGAGACTCCTGCCGATCAGCGCCACAGACGCCACCGAAAGCCCATCACCGAGCGAGAACGTCAAACTCATCATATTCATGCCAATCTGGTGCGCAGCATACGCAGTGGTGCCGAGGTTCGCAACGGTGATGGCGAACAGCAAAAAGCCGATGCGTAGGAAAATCTGCTCCACAAACGCGCTGGAACCGACGTTAAGCAGTGAGCGCACGTCAAACCTCGAGGTAAAAAAGCCTTTCACGCCGCGGATATATACAAACGAGGATTTCGCGAACATGGAATGTAAGCTCATCGCGCAGCCGAGCACAGAACCGATGACAGTCGCAAGCGCCGCGCCGCGCGTGCCGAGCGCCGGAAACCCGAAGTTGCCGCCGATCAAAAGATAGTTGAACACCACGTTCACAAGGTTAGAGACCATGTTCGTGCGCAGCGCGATCTTTGTGTTGCCCGCGCCGCGCTGTGCCGCGTTCACGATCATCATCACGGTCGTAAACCCGATGCCGCCCATGATGATTTGGAAATACTCCACCGCCGCTTCATGCGTATCGTCCGCCGAGCCCGCAAAGCGGATAATGGGGTCTGCAAACGCCGTAAACGTAACGCTGATGATCGCCGTCAAAATCACGGCGACCAGAATGCATGTTTTCAAAATGCGCACCGCGCTTTCGCGGTTCTGCTCGCCCCTACGCCTTGCAACCAGTGCCGAGATGGCCGTGCTCATCGACATAAACAGCGCCAAACCGATGAACTTCGGCTGCTGCGTCAGGCCCACCGCTGCAATGGCGTAAGAGCCCAGCGTGCTCACCATGATGGTATCGATAAAGCCGACGAGCGCCACCAAAAACGATTCCACCATTGAAGGCCACGCCATGTTGATGGTCGTTTTGAAAAGCGAGTTCGTAGACGGCAGCTCGCCCGTCACAGGCTCGCCGTGCAAAACATGCTGTGCGTTAAAGAGTTCCAAAAGTATTCACCCATTCCCAAAATAGTTGCTTTTGAAACATTATAGCATTAAAAAAGAAGCCGGTCAAGACGCGTACCGTTTATTTGTACGCAGTTCGACCGGCTTTTCAACTGCTATTTGTTTATTTTGTGGCAAGAAGCACCGCCGTGTTGGATTTCGCCCAGCACACGCGTACCTCTGCAAAGCCCGCTTTGAAAAGCAGCGCCGCTTCACCCGCCACATACTGCGGCGTAAAGCAATAGTAGTGCTCGTCTGCCGACAAATGCTGCTCCTTGCGCTTCTGCTCAAACTCGGAACGGCAGAAGTCCTCATACATCTGCGTCGGCGCGAATTTGTCGCTCAACAGAAAGAACCCGCCCTTTTTAATGCTGCGGCACACGCGGTGAAACAGCTCCAAATTCTCTTCGCGGCTGTAATAATGCAGCGCCATCATGGAAACCGCTCCGTCATAGCTTTCCGGCTCCAACTCATATTTAAAGAAATCACCACAAATCGTGCGGATGCGCTCCTTGTGCTCCGGCAGATTTTTCGGAATTTCCGAGAGCATCTTATCCGCGCAGTCAATACCGTCCACATAAATCGTCGGGTTCTGCTCTAAAATTGCCGTAAGACCCGTGCCCGTGCCGATGCCGATGTCCAGAATGTGCAGGTGCTCCTTCTTCGGGAAAAACTCCGCCGTGCGGCGAATGTAGCCGTCTTCATCCTCTGCGCTGCGTTTCAAGCGTTCGTCATAAGACTCCACCGCGCCGTTAAAATAACTGTCGATCCTTTCCAGTGGCATATGCACACCAATCCTTTCCTGCCGACGCAATACTCTAAACGATAGTTTTGCGTCAGGCGCATAAGCTATGCAAAACTTTTGCGATATTTTTCATTTACCCATTATTACTATTTTACTGGAAATTCGCTCACCTTGCAACTTGGAAAAACGACAATTCTGTGCGGGCTTCGGCAAAAGATATTGGACTAATCCATGAATATCCCGCTGAATACCGCGGTTTACGCGAAGATCATGCGGCCAAAGTCCTGCGGACGATGAAAATCCGGCGTTTCGCTCGTCGTCTCATTCCACATCATATAGTGCGGCTGCACGGTGAGGTCGCCGCATTTAAAGCAGTTCGCGCGGATCACACGCCCGCTCTTAAAGTCGTAATCGGGGTAAAATACATGCAGAAATTCGAGCGGAATTTCATAAAAGATTTCCCATCCGTCCGCCGTTTTGTTCGTGCGGATGTTAAAAAGCTTCTTGTGGTCTTCCGGGATCAAACGAATGCTGTCTGCTCTGCCGTGGCCGAAGCCAAGGAAAATCGCGCCGTTCAAGTTCAGCTCAATGTTAAAATATCGCCCGTCCTCCGGCACCGGGGAGAAGAAAAACTCCATGCAGCTGTCCGTGCAGATGCTGCCGAGCTTATCGGTCAGCTCCGCGCGGATGTTTTTTTCGCGCGCCACTTGGTGCACGTAGATTTTCTCGTCGTCGTGGCAGATCTGCTGCTCCATGCGCACGCCCGCGTCCGGCAACCAACAAACATTGTCCACCTGCAGCTCCGGCACCTTCACCCAGTCCGGCGCACCCACCGTTTTTTCAATGACATACTCTTTCATATTCATACAGCTCCTAACCGTTTTCCGCCCATCGCGGTTTTTCATAGCTTCATCATACCAGATTTTGCCGTAAAATACAACAATTCCATAAAAAACAGGCGCTCCCGAAAAACCGGAAGCGCCTGCGAAAAAGCTATTCTAATTTAACCAAAGCGTTTAACCAAAGCGATTAAACTTCGTGCGGGTACTTTCTCATGTAGGAAAGCAGCTCGTCAACGGTGGTGAAGGCCATGCCGGTGACGGTGTCGGCAGCACCATAGTAGATGGTGATGCGGCCGGTGTCGGCATCGGTCAGGGTAGCGCACGGGAACGTAACGTTCGGCACGTCACCGGTGAGCTCATAGCTCTCTTCCGGACCAAAGACATAGAAGTTGCCTCTTTCCTTCACGATCCACGGCTTCTCGTGGTCAAGAAGCGCTACGCCGAAGCGATAAACGAAGCCGTTGCAGGAGTTCAGAACGCCGTGATAAATCATCAGCCAGCCTTCATCGGTCTCGATCGGAATCGGGCCGGGGCCGACCTTCTTGGACTGCCAGCCGGAGTGACTGCTCGTGCCGAAGACATAGCGGTGCTTGCCCCAATACGTCATGTCCGGGCTCTCGCTGTAGAAGATGTCGCCGAACGGGGTGTGACCGGTATCGGACGGACGGCTCAGCATTGCGAAGTTGCCGTTGATCTTCTTCGGGAACATAACGCCGTTGCGGTTATACGGCAGGTAAGCGTTCTCCATCTGATAGAAGGTCTTAAAGTCATAGGTATAGCCTACGCCGATCGTCGGGCCGTGGAAACCGTTGCACCAGGTGATGTAGTAACGGTCCTCAATCCAGCAAACGCGCGGGTCATAGCGATATTCCTTGCGGGTTACGCACGGGTCGCAGCCGGGAGCCGGCTGGAACTCGATCGGCTCGTGGTTGATCTTCCAGTTGATGCCGTCATCGGAGAAGCCTGCGAAGATGTCCATTTCAACAGAGCGGTTGTCGCAGCGGAAAACGCCAGCGAACTTGCCCTCAAACGGGACAACTGCGGAGTTGAAGATGCTGTTGGAAGTGGGGATGAGATCACGCGGAATGATCGGGTTGTGGTCATAACGCCAAACCGGCTTATCGTAGCCCTGCGGCTTATCCTGCCACGGGATGTTCGGGAGTGCATTGCCGATAATTTTAGCCATTGTAGTTTCCTCCATTTTATATTTTTTCAAAAGACATTTCGAAAGCGAACACATACAGTCCTTTACAATGTGTAACCGCTTCCACATCACATTAACTATAATACAAACCAAGAGAAAAGTAAAGCTATTTTTTCCGAAAAAACCGTTTCTATTACAATTCCACCAAATTTCATCTCCGCCTTTAGCAAAATGCCGAAGCCCGCGCCGTACACAGCATCACAAACCGCCAACTTTATGCAACAAATGCCTATTGCGCAAAAACCGCATAAACGATATACTGTTGTTATAAACGGATATTTCTCTGCCCGAATTTTTATGTTTTCCCGAAAGGAATGATCTTATGGCGATTTTATTTGATGCCGAAAAGAAAATTTTCAAGCTGGATACCGCTTCCTCCAGTTACGTTTTTGCCGTGCATGACAGCGGCCGCCTGCTGCACCTCTACTACGGCGCATACCTGCCGGACTGCGACATGCGCTATTTATTGGACCGCGGCTACTTCGGTTCCTTCACGCCCGACGCCGCAGGCTACGTCGGCACGGAGTTTTCCCCGGATACACAGCCGAGCGAATATTCCTGCAACGGCACCGGCGATTTCCGCATCTCCGCACTCCAAATCCGCAACGCGGACGGCAATATCGCGACCGACATCCGCTACGTTTCGCACCGCATTTTAAGCGAAAAGCCTGCGCTGCCCGGCATGCCGTCTCTGCGCGACGAAAACGGTGACAGCGAAACGCTCGAGGTCACCGCGCTCGACCAAACGACGAACGCCGAAGTGAAGCTCTACTACACCGTTTACAAAGATCTGCCCGTCATGACGCGTCACGCCGTCGTGACGAATACGTCCGACCGCGCCATGGAGCTTGAGCGTGTGTTCAGCGCCTGCCTCGACTTCAACACGATGGATTATGACATGGTGCACCTTTACGGCAAGTGGGCAAAGGAGCGCACCGTTACAGAGCGCCCGCTTTGCCACGGCATTCAATCCATCCAGAGCAAGCGCGGCTCCTCCTCACACAACCACAACCCGTTCGTCGCACTGAAAGCCCACGGCGCCACCGAAGAAAACGGCGAAGTCTACGGCGTCAACCTCATTTACAGCGGCAACTTCTCCATTGAAGCCGAAGTGGATTGTTTGAACGCCACGCGCCTTCTCGCGGGCATCAACCCCACCGATTTCACCTGGCGCCTGGAGCCAAACGAATCCTTCACCGCGCCGGAAGCCGTCATGGTCTACACCGATAAGGGCCTCGGCGAAATGAGCCGCATTTTCCACCGCACCTACATGAAGCACCTCATCAAAAGTCCGTGGCGCGATGTGGAACGCCCCGTGCTCATCAACAGCTGGGAGGCCGCATATTTCGATTTTGACGATGATAAGCTTGTCGCGTTCGCACACGAAGCCGCCAAAATGGGCGTCGATATGCTTGTCATGGACGACGGTTGGTTCGGTCACCGCGAAAGCGACGATTCCTCCCTCGGCGACTGGTATGTCAACGAAAAGAAGCTCAAAGGCGGCCTCAGCTCCCTCATCGAGCGCGTCAACGCAGAGGGCTTAAAGTTCGGCATCTGGTATGAGCCGGAGATGATCTCTCCGGACAGCGACCTCTACCGCGCCCACCCGGATTGGTGCCTGCACGTGCCGAACCGTGAAAATTCCCCCGCACGCTTGCAGTACGTCCTCGATATGACGAGAAAAGACGTGCGCGATAACATCTTCGCGCAGATGTATAAAGTCCTCAGTGAAAATAAGATTGATTACGTCAAATGGGACTTCAACCGCAATCTGACCGAGGTCGGCTCTGCGCTGCTCCCGCCGGAGCGCCAGAAGGAGGTCATGCACCGCTTCGTGCTCAGTACATACGACCTCATGGATCGTTTTGTCAAAGCGTTTCCAAATATTCTCTTTGAAAACTGCTCCGGCGGCGGCGGACGTTTTGATGCCGGCATGCTGTATTATTCCCCGCAGATCTGGTGCAGCGATAACACCGACGCCATCGAGCGCCTCACCATTCAGTTCGGCACGTCCATGTGCTACCCCATCTCCTCGTTTGGCGCACACGTCGCAGCCCGCCCGCGCACCTCGCTTAAAACCCGCGGCAACGTCGCCATGTGCGGCACATTCGGCTACGAGTTAGACCCCAGAAAGCTCACCGATGACGAAAAAGCCGAAGTAAAACAGCAGATCGCCGACTACCGCAAATATCACCGCCTTGTCCGCGAGGGCGATTTCTACCGCCTCGTCTCCCCGACCGAGAACGACTTCTACTGCGCGTGGGAGTTCGTTTCGCCGGATAAACAGGAAGCCATGATGACTGCCGTCGTCATGCGTCAGCCCGAGACCCGTTACTGCGTGCAGCGCCTGCGCGGCCTCGACCCCAAAATGTACTATCAGGACGAGGAGACCGGCACCGTCTATTCCGGCGCCATGCTGATGAACGCAGGCCTTAATTTGACAAGAGACGTCTACGAAGACGGCACCAGCGTTACAAAGCACTTTAAAGCTGTAAAATAAAGCCGCCGAAATCCATAATACCGCAACGTCAAAAGTCTTTGATTAAACTTTCTTCAGAAAGTTTATGGGGGCTCGGGGCAACGCCCCAAGTCGCGCTCCGCAGAGCGCGAAACACTTTTTTCCTCCACAAAACCAGAACCGTAGGAAACCCGGTTGCATGGATTCCCTGCATGATTTGCCCCGCAAATCATTAGAATTAAATGAACAAAGCAGAACCCCGTAAACACACAACGTGCCTACGGGGTTCCTGCTATATAAATCATAAAAAAATCGACTTATTTCTCATCCGCATGCGTGCTGTTCATCAGGCGGATAAGTGCCTTCTGTGCGCGTTCCTCGCATACCGCAATAATCTCATCGCCCGCTTGCAGCACCGTGTCGCCGCCCGGAATGATGAGCTTGTTATTTCGCACAATGGAAATCAGCAGCGCCCCCTTCGGGAACACCACCTCACGCACCGACTTGCCGTGCAAAGCCGAATTCTCTCCAAGCGTCACGGAGCAAATCTGACCGCGGCCCTTGTTCAGCGATGCCACAAGATGAAACTCCATCAGGTTCGCTTCCTGCTCAATCATCTGCGCAATGATTTCCGTGCTGCTCACCGCATAATCCACGCCAAGCACACGCATCGTCTCCAAATTGCGCGGATCGTTTGCGCGGGCAATCACTTTTTTCGCGCCGAAATACTGCTTTGCAAGCTGCGACGCAACGAGATTATTCGCATCGTCACCGGATATCGCAATAAAGCAGTCGGCGTCACGTACACCGGCGTTTTCCAGCATGTCAATGTTCGTGCCGTCGCCGCAGATGATCTCCACGTCCAGCGCGTTTGCAAGCTGTAAGCTGCGCGCGCGGTCGCTCTCGATGATACGCACCTCGTGGCGGCCCTCCAAAATGCGGCGCGCAAGGCTTTCGCCCACCTTGCCGCCGCCCATAATGACAATGTTCATGGCACATCCCCCTTAATCGATTGCGCGGCTATACACAATCTCGTCGCCTGCCTCGGGCTTCAAGGGTGCAAGCCCCGCTAAAACGAACGCGCCGCTTTTGCGGATGATGCCGAACACCACTTCGCCCGGGTTGCCGCGCAGTTCGCCCACATTCTTGCCGATCTGATGCCGCTCCGCCGGCCGCACGTCAAAGTCGACCGTATGCAGACCGAACTCGATTTTCTTGTTCATTTTTTCTCCGCTCAACATCCGCACAATGCGGTCGCCGGCGTGGTTTGTGGGGCAAATGGTATGCAATCCCATATGCTCAAAAATCAATTCACGCGCGGGGTCGGATACACGCGCCACCACGTTTTGGATACCGAAGTAATCGCGCGCAATCTGCGCCACCGTGATATTGAGGTTATCGTCCGCCGTTGTCACCGCCACCGCGTCGCAGCTTTCAATGCCCGCTTCGCGCAGGTTGCGAATATCCATCGGGAATCCGCGGAATGTCACGCCCTCAAAATCGTTTTCCAAAAGTTCCAAGTCGCTTTCAATGTTGCTTAAAACAGAAACGTCCCAACCCATTTCGTCCATGGTGCGGGCGATTTTTCGCCCAAGCAGGCCGCAGCCTATAACTAACACATTCATAGTTTACCTCAGCGTCGCTCCGGGTCTTCCGTATCGCGAATGGTCTCTGCCGTCATGCCGTCTGATGTGCTGCCGGAGCTCGTATTCTCTCGGTTACCGCCGTTTACGATGATAGGATTATTCGCATTCGGCGTCGGCTCTGCGGTGGGAGCGGGTGTCGGCGATGCCTCACTGCCATTTTGCGCGTCACCGCTGTCCCCGTTGTCATCGGTCGTGCCGTCTTCCGCATTTGGGGTCGGCGAAGGCGTCGCGGTCGCAAGTGCGGTCTTCTCTTTCTCACTGATCGTCACAAATTCCGCGAACACATACGCATTCTGCCCAAAGTAAGAGATTTCCACCCACTCGGAGGTATCGTCCTGTGCCACAACCTCGAACACCTCGCCGGCCTCTGCCGTGCCGAGAATTTCGGAATCCGTCGAAGCCTCGCTGCGCACATTCAACGAATCGTCGATGTCGTTGATGGTCGCCACCTTCACTTTTTCGACCGGCACGGGCGTTGAGGTAGGCACCACGCTCGGGGAGGGGGAGGGCTCTGCCTTGGCGCTGCCCTTGCCGCACGCCGCGGTGCCAAGGATTATCATGGCGCACAGTGCCGCCGTGACCGCCGTTTTCAAAATGTTTTTATAATGGATGCTTCGTTTCATAAAAGCTCACTTCGCCTTTCTTTAATTTCGGCGCGCATTCAAAACGCCGCCGGAACAGAAGATGATTTGTCATTAGCTATTTTAGCACAGTTCAAAGGAAAATCCAATACTTCGCCCGGTTTTTTCATTTCTTTTGCAAAAATCACCCGCATTTCTTGCCATTACCCCGAAAAAGGGCTATAATTACAGGGAATATTTTGCTTGGATATTGGAGTGTTCATCATGTTAAAACCCGAACAGATCGCGTCCGTCAAGGGCCGCGGCTTCCTCATCAATCGCGGCACAGAGTGCTTCTCCGGCCGTCTCGTCTGCGCCGGCGCGGTCTTCACCGCTGCCGACCTGCGCACCATCTCCGAGATTGCCGAAAAATTCGGCAGCGGCAAGGTGACATTCACCTCCCGCCTGTCCGCCGAGATCGTCGGCATCCCCTTCGAGCAGATTGACGCCGCCTGCGATTACGCTGCCGAGCGTGGCCTCTACTTCGGCGGCACCGGCGCTAAAATACGCCCCGTCACCGCATGTAAGGGAACCACGTGCGTCTACGGCAACTACGACACACAGGCGCTCGCCAAAGAGCTGCACGAAAAATACTACGTCGGCTGGGCAAATGTCAAACTGCCGCACAAGTTCAAAATCGGCATCGGCGGCTGCCCGAATAGCTGCATGAAGCCTTCCTTAAACGATTTCGGCATCGAGGGCCACCGCGTGCCGATCTTCGACGGAGACACCTGCCGCGGCTGCAAGGTCTGCATGGTGGAAAAGTCATGTCCCTCCAAGGCTGCACACGTTGAAAGCGGCAAATTACATATCGATGAAAAGTGCCTCGCCTGCGGCGTCTGCACCGGCAAATGCCCGTTTAAGGCTGTCCGCCACGAAAGCCCGGTCGTTTACCGCATTTATGTCGGCGGCACGTGGGGCAAGCAAACGCGCATGGGCACGCCGCTCAGCCGCTTCGTCACCCGCGCGGAGATTGAGCCTCTGCTCGAGAAGACCATGCTCTGGTTCAAGGAAAACGCCATGCCCAAAGAACGCCTCGGCAAAGCTATTGACCGCCTCGGCATCGAAAAATTCGAGCACGACGTGTTTTCCGATGATCTTCTGAACCGCCGCGAGGAGATCCTCGCAAAATAACTCCGAAAGGATACCCTATGAAACTCAAGTCCCTCGCAGCGCTCGCGCTTTCCGCCGTGCTGCTCCTTTCCGGCTGCGCCACCCCGGCGCAAAACGAAACCACCCCTAAAAGCTCCTCCGCCGCTTCCGAAACGACCGCCGTCTCCGAGCGCGTCATGCACGAACTGTTCAAGGCGCTTGCCATGCGCTTTGAATTCACGCTGTAATAATTTTAGAACGAGGCCGCTGCGCACTGCAGCGGCCTC
>ERZ772886.2671-NODE-2671-length-13909-cov-3.736899_pt1 | contig 13909 bp, 15 predicted proteins | sample MGYA00512128_ERZ772886 | MGnify/ENA primary metagenome ERZ772886 (study PRJEB29015, sample SAMEA2737698) | human gut metagenome | biome: human gut; feature: human-associated habitat; material: faeces | place: China | collected 2012 ... | reverse complement strand
GATGTGGAACAGGCACATGAGGGCAGTGATATTTCCAGACTGGAAGATCAGCTGCGGACCTTTTGCGCACATCTGCGTAACGAGGACGATTTCTTCGAGATGGAATTCGTCAGCGGGCAGGAGGACAAGGGAATATGGAAGGTCAAAGGCGCACGGATCCCGAAGAAGCGTGATATGGTAGCGGGCATCATAACCCCGGACAGAAACCGGGAGAAGGAAGCCTATTATCTGACTCCGGCAGCCAGAGATGCCGGAACCGGTCTGCTGAACAAGCGGGCATGGACAGAGTACACCATCGAACAGCTGAACCGCAAGGATCATAGTACCAGATGGCTGGTGATCATTGATATTGATGATTTCAAACATATCAATGATACCTACGGACATATTTTTGGTGACCAGGTCATCCGGAGAGTGGCGGAGATCATGCAGGTGCTGGTGGGACAGCGGGGCGTGATCGGACGATTCGGCGGAGACGAGTATGTGATCCTGTTGGAGAAAGTGGAGACCAGAGAACAGCTGAAGACACTTTTGAAGACCATTGCGAAGGAATTTGCTCTGGCATTTGATCCGAAGACCCATGTGACAGCTTCTATCGGCGTATCGGAGTATCCGGTAGATGGAAGCGAATACGAGGAACTGATGCGCAAGGCGGATAAGGCACTCTATCTGGCCAAGGAAAAAGGCAAGAACCGCCATATCATCTATGAAGAGAGACTTCACGGCAAACTGGAAAGCGACGATATGCAGAACATGGCTATGGCCTATGTGGTATCTAAGGAGAAAAAGCGGGAAGTCATCACGAAGATGATCACCGAACTGTGTGTATCCGGTGTGAACTCCATTGTAAAAAAGGAAGAACGTCTGCAGCAGATCCGCAGTCTCTTCGATCTGGATGGAATCACGATTTATTCAGAGTCGGGAGCGCAGCTGGTATGCCGGAATGGTAATTACATGGTAGAAGTACCGGATGGAAGAGGACTTTTTGAAGATGAGAAGTATCTTGCGCTATTCGGGGATGATGATAATTTTATAGAATCCAACACATTGAAACTCAGATTCCAGGATCCGGCGGCCTTTGCCGTGATGCAGAAGCAGGAGATCGGTGCTTCCCTGCAATGTCTTTCCCGCAAAGAGGGAGTGCCGAATGTGATCGTGAACTATGATGTGTTCAACCGCAACCGTAAGTGGTCGGATGAAGATATTACACTGTTGACGATTCTGGGACACTGCATCGGAAACCTGCTGAACTATTCAGAGTAAAGTAAGTGAGAGCAGAAGCTCGTCGGACACTTGTGTCCGTAAGAGCCTATGCTCTCATTTATTATGCGAATGTGTTACTCTGAATAGTTCTGACCAGGGAGCAAAAAGTAAGCACTGCAGCTACAGCCCGCTCCTATCCAACGGATTCTGCAGCCTGTCGAACTTGTCCCGGTAGATAATGGTGATCAGGTTGTTCAGCTGGCGCAGGCAGGCACTCATCTGAGCCTGGGTGATCAGCCCCTTTTCCAGAGCCTCGGCCAGCTCGTCCAGATCCACGACATGCATCCTTCCATCGGGATAGAGGATAATGTCAGCCAACAGATCCGTGACGATCAGGGAATTATCTTCCGGTCGGGAAGTATATTCCACAATATCGCAGTACCAGTACAGCAGAGAACCGTCATGGCGGTAGAACTTGCTGATCTTGAAGCCTTCCTTGAGATAATAGCAGGAACAGCCGTGGGAAAACGTGGTCTTGGGATTCAAGGTCTTCCATTTGGTCAGAATGTAGTCTTCGTTCTGCTCGACGATAATATCATCCTTTAATAAAATGCATTCTTCCGGGATCAGCCGTTTACGGTAGATCTGAAGTTCGTTGCTCATAGAGTTTCTCCTTTGTGCGGTGTGCTTTACAACGGCCACAGTTCCGGAAACGGGATAAAAGGCATGGGAGGGATCGTGTGAGGACACAGCGTCTTCTCCATCCAGATCATATCATGCCATGCATCCTGCTTGTAACCGGAAGCGTGAAAATGTGCCACGGTTTTATAACCATGCTTTTCGTGGAAGGCGATGCTGGGAGGATTGGGGTAGGTGATGCAGGCACAGACATTGCAGACGTGCTGTGCGGTCAGGTATTCCTCCAGCTTTTCGTATAACAGACTGCCGACACCGCTGCTTCGAAGATCCCGGCTGACATAGATGGAAGTCTCCACAGACCAGTCATAAGCAGCGCGGCTTTTAAAAGCGGATGCGTAAGCATATCCTGCCGGCTCCCCGTCCAGTTCAGCCACCAGGTAAGGATAACGGGTAAGAGTGTGACGGATCCGGTCCGCAAATTCTTCTGCGGAAGGAACGATGTACTCAAAGGTAATAGAGGTATTTTCCACATAAGGGGCATAAATGGCAACCAGCCTTGCAGCATCCTCAGGGGTGGCGATACGGATCCGCAGCTGTCTTTTGATGTCTGTAGTCTTCATTCGCGTCATCCTTCTTTCTATAAGGGTGTAAAGTCACTGAATAGTTACTCAAATAGTACTTCCGGAGAGATTTCAAGTCAATCTTTTTTTCGCAGGATTTTATAGATTTTTTACCATTTAGACAGGGGGATTTTACTGGACATCATGTTAAGATTTCGTTATAATGACTATAGGTTTGCCCTGCAGTGGGAAAATATTTTCAAAAATGTACAAAAATAAATGCTGAGAGCAGAAATCAACACAGGAGGACACAGTGTCAAGAAAAAAGAAACCCTACGACAGACAGGTGTTTCGGGCGATCACACTGATCATGCAATTTGGTATCAATATGTTGGTACCGATCTGCCTGATGTCCGCAGCCGGCATCTGGCTGGATAAACATTTCGGAACGGACTTCTGGATGATCCTGCTTTTCTGTATGGGAGCTGTGGCCGGAGGGCAGAATGTATACCGGATGGCCAGGACAATTTATGAAGACGGCGATGATAAACACACTAAAAAAGATAAATAGAACGGTTCTGGAGATGGATCTGGGGATCTTGTTCCTGGGAGTGTCAGCGCAGATCATAGGAGCATTTATTGCAAGGGATGAAGTAATGTATGCCAAAAGTCTGTGGTTTGGCGTTTTGCTGGCGCTGGTCTCCACATATCATATGTACCGTTCCCTGGACCGGGCATTGGACCAGCCCGAGAAGACTGCTACGAAAATGATCATCCGTGCCTATATCTTACGATATGTCATGTTGATTTTTTTCCTGTTGGTGATGATGAAGATCGGAGTGATGAATCCTCTGATTTTCTTTTTCACCTATGTTATATGTATGAAAGTAACGGCATTTCTACAGCCGCTTACCCATAAATTATGCAATAAACTGTTCCACGAGACGGATCCGATACCCCAGGCGATGCCGGAGGAGACTGCGGAAGACAAAACTGCTCCGCAGACTGCGGAAGAAGCGGAAGCCCCGAAGGATGGAGAAGTGACAGAGGAACAACAGAATAAACAATAAGGAGGTGAAACAATGGAACATGGAATTCTGTTATCCGGTGCCGACAATATCGACTTCATGATACATGGCGTGTTTAAGTATTCCTTTTTCGGCCATGAGGTATGGATAACGACCACACATGTGTGTGTGCTGATCGTCATGTTGCTTATCATTGGTTTTGCCATTGCTGCCAACCGCCAGATGGCCAAAGCCAGAGAAGTGCCGGAAGGTTTTCAGAATGTGGTGGAGCTGATCGTGGAGAAGCTGGATGCCATGGTGGATACTCCCATGGGCAAGGCCGCACCGAAGTTCTACAACTACATCGGAACGATCTTCATCTTCATTCTGGTGAGCAATATTTCCGGTCTGTTAGGCCTGCGCCCCCCCACAGCGGACTACGGCGTGACATTGCCTCTCGGTGTTCTGACCTTCCTGCTGATCCATTACAATCAGTTCAAGTACCAGAAGCCGAAGGAAATCTGGGAAGGCATGTGTTCCCCGCTGCCCCCCTGGCTGCCGATCTGGCTGCCCATTAACCTGATCAGTGAGATCGCAGTACCGATTTCCCTTTCATTACGTCTGTTTGCAAACGTATTGTCCGGAACGGTAATGATGGCACTGATCTACGGACTGCTGGGTGTGATCGCTACAGCGTGGCCCGCAGCACTGCATGTATACTTTGACCTGTTCTCCGGAGCCATCCAGACATACGTATTCTGTATGCTGACCATGACTTACATTGCCAATGCAAGAGGAGACGCTTAAAGCTGTACTGTTCAGGTATGGCTATCTGAAACTATGCTAGAAAGATTCTGATAAGAATCTCAATAATAGGAGGATTTACTATGGATTTTAATGAAAACTTTATCTTAGGCTGTTCTGCAATCGGTGCTGGTCTGGCAGTTATTGCCGGTATCGGACCCGGTGTAGGCCAGGGTATCGCAGCAGGACACGCTGCTGCAGCAGTAGGACGTAATCCCGGAGCAAAGTCCGAGATCACTTCTACCATGTTATTGGGACAGGCAGTTGCCGAGACCACCGGTCTGTACGGTCTGTTGATCGCTATGCTGCTGCTGTTCGTAAAGCCCTTACTTCCCTGATTAAACGAAAGGAATGCGGATGAAAATGATACTATTAACAGAAGGCGAGACCATGTCAAGACTGTTTGACCTGGACTGGCAGCTGCTGGCAGACTCCTGCCTGATGATCATTGCCATCTTCGTATTGTTCCTGGCACTCAGCTATTTTCTGTTCAATCCGGCCAGAAAGTTCTTAAATGATCGTAAAGAGAAGATCAGGGGAGAACTGGAAGAGGCAAAGGACAATCAGGAAAAGGCCGCAGAACTGAAGGCACAGTATGAGGCGAAGTTGAAAGACATCGACAAAGAGGCGGAGGACATCTTAAGTGATGCCAGAAGACGGGCTCTTCAGAACGAGGAGCGCATCGTCACACAGGCCAAGGAAGAGGCAGCCAGAATCCTGGCGAGAGCACAGGAAGAAGCCAGACTGGAAAAGCAGAAAATGTCCGATGAGATCAAACAGGAGATCGTATCCGTGGCATCTGTCATGGCAGGTAAGCTGGTAGGCGCTTCCATAGACACCACCAGACAGAACAGCCTGATCGAAGAGACGCTGAAGGAAATGGGTGAGGATACATGGCAAAATTAGTTTCCAAAGTCTATGGAGAAGCCCTTTTCGAAGCGGCAGTCGACCATGGAAATGCGATCCAGCTGATGAATGAGACCGCACAGCTTGAGAAAATATTGGAAGACAATCCGGATTTTGACAAGCTGATGAAACATCCCGGAATCCCCAAACAGGAAAAACTCTCCATGGTGGAACAGGTCTTCCGTGGCAGAGTCAGTGATGATCTGACAGAGTTTCTGAAGATTGTGGTGACCAAGGAACGTTACGGCTCATTAAAGGCAATCTTTGCTTATTTTACCGAACTGGTCAGAGAATCTGAAAAGATGGGAACCGCATATGTGGATACCGCAGTGGAGCTGACGGAGGCCCAGAAGCAGGCAGTGAAAAATAAGCTGCTGGCTACGACTTCCTATCAGACCTTTGATGTGTATTACCATGTGGATCCGACGCTGATCGGCGGAATGGTGATCCGGGTGGGTGACCGGGTGGTGGACAGCAGTATCCGGACCAAACTGGAAGATATGAAGAAACAATTATTAAATATTCAGCTGGGATGACCGGCTGAAAGAAAGGTGCGACAGATCCATGAATTTAAGACCAGAAGAAATTAGTTCCGTCATTAAGGAACAGATCGAAAGATATTCTTCCCAGCTGGATGTATCCGATGTCGGAACCGTCATTCAGGTAGCGGATGGTATCGCTCGTGTACATGGACTGGAAAATGCCATGCAGGGTGAGCTGTTACAGTTCCCCGGCGATGTATATGGCATGGTGCTGAATCTGGAAGAAGATAATGTCGGTGTCGTATTGTTGGGAAGTGCCAGCAATATCGAAGAGGGTGATATCGTCAAGACCACCGGACGTGTGGTAGAGGTTCCCGTAGGAGACGCATTGCTTGGACGAGTAGTGAACTCCTTAGGACAGCCTATTGATGGTAAAGGCCCCGTACAGACTGACAAATTCCGTAAGATTGAGCGTGTGGCAAGTGGTGTAATCACTCGTAAGAGCGTAGACACGCCGCTCCAGACAGGTATCAAGGCAATCGACTCCATGGTTCCTATCGGAAGAGGTCAGCGTGAGCTGATCATCGGTGACCGTCAGACCGGTAAGACCGCTATTGCGATCGACACGATCATCAACCAGAAGGGTCAGAATGTAAAATGTATCTATGTAGCTATCGGTCAGAAAGCATCTACCGTGGCTAATATCGTAAAAACACTGGAGGAGTTCGGTGCCATGGCTTATACCACCGTTGTGGTATCCACGGCAAGTGACCTGGCTCCCTTACAGTATATCGCTCCTTATTCCGGTTGTGCGATCGGTGAGGAGTGGATGGAGAACGGAGAAGACGTACTGGTGGTATATGATGACCTGAGCAAACATGCTACCGCATACCGTACACTCTCCCTGCTCCTTCGTCGTCCGCCCGGACGTGAAGCATATCCCGGTGACGTATTCTACCTGCATTCCAGACTGCTGGAGCGTGCAGTCCGCATGAGCGACGAATACGGCGGAGGTTCCCTGACGGCACTTCCCATCATCGAGACCCAGGCAGGCGATGTATCTGCATACATCCCTACCAACGTTATTTCCATTACCGATGGACAGATCTATCTGGAGACAGAAATGTTCAACTCCGGTTTCCGTCCTGCGGTAAATGCAGGTTTGTCCGTATCCCGTGTAGGTGGTGCCGCACAGATCAAGGCTATGAAGAAGATCGCAGCACCTATCCGTACCGAGCTTGCCCAGTACAGAGAGCTGGCTTCCTTCGCACAGTTCGGATCCGAACTGGATGCGGATACCAAGGAGAAGCTGGCACAGGGCGAACGGATCAAAGAAGTGCTGAAGCAGCCTCAGTACCAGCCCATGCCGGTACAATATCAGGTCATCATCATCTACGCAGTAACCAAGAGATTCCTGCTGGATGTGCCTGTAGAGGATATTACCAGATTTGAGAAGGAGTTCTTCGATTATCTGGATACGAAGCATCCCGAGATTCCTGCAGCCATCGCTGAGGAAAAGGTGATCTCCGATGCTACGGAAGAAAAGCTTGTGAAGGCACTGAATGATTTCAAGGCAGAGTTTCTGAAATAAGTGTGTCAGCCGTGATATACGGCAGAATGAGAGGTAACTATGGCATCAATGCGTGATATCAAGCGCCGTAAGACCAGCATTCAGGGCACACAGCAGATCACCAAGGCCATGAAGCTGGTATCTACGGTAAAGCTTCAGAGAGCCAGAGCAGGTGCAGAACGTTCTCAGACGTATTTTGACTGTATGTATGATACCGTAAACAATATCCTGTCCAGGGTAGGTCATCTGGAACATAAGTATCTCGTTCCGGGGGCTTCCCCCAAAAAGGCGGTCATTGTCATCACCTCCAACCGAGGTCTGGCAGGCGGTTACAACTCCAATGTGGCCAAGCTGATCACTGGACAGGAGGAGTGGAAGGCAGAAGACGTTGTGGTTTATGCCATCGGTAATAAGGGCCGGGAGATTCTGGAGAGAAAGGGATATACCGTGAAGGAATCCTATCCGGAGGTCATCGAAGAGCCCACATATGCCGAAGCAATGCTTCTGTCGGACAAACTGCTGACATCATTTGCAGCCGGAGAGATCGGCGAGATTTATCTGGCATACACACACTTCAAGAACACGGTGAGCCACGAGCCGAAGCTGTTGAAGCTTCTGCCCGTGGAATATGATGCAGAGGCGGGTGCATCCACAGAGGGTGCCGATGCGCTGATGAATTTCGAACCGGAAGATGTGGAAGCACTGGATATGATCATACCGAAATATATATCCAGTCTGATCTATGGTGCACTGATGGAAGCGGCAGCCAGTGAGAACGGTGCCCGTATGCAGGCCATGGATAATGCCACCAGCAATGCGGAGGATATGATCAGTGATCTGTCACAGAAGTACAACCGCGCAAGACAGGGAAGCATTACCCAGGAGCTTACAGAGATCATTGCAGGCGCAGAGGCGCTTTAATATTTATATTTTGCACTGCTTTTCTCTGACAGGCTTTGTATCTTCCACGCAGACACGCTTTCGCTCGGATCGAAACGTAGCGGTACTAAATTCGCGCTGAAGCGCTCATTAAGTGCCGACGTTTCTTTACGGTCTGCTTAGGAATGATACAAACCTGTCAGGGACATAAGTGCAAAAGGTGAGTTGATTATGAAATGCCCGCATAGCGGGCAGGAAAGAGGTAGAAATGGCAGGAGAGAATAAAGGAAGGATCACCCAGGTCATCGGTGCCGTACTGGATGTACGCTTCGATGAGGGCAAACTTCCCGAGATCAATGACGCGATCCGCATCCCTACCAGAGATGGAGGAGAACTGGTAGTGGAAGTCTCCCAGCATTTGGGTGATGACACTGTCAGATGTATTGCCATGGGTACTACCGACGGACTTGTGAGAGGAATGGAGGCTATCGCCACCGGATCTCCCATTTCCGTACCGGTAGGAGAGAATACCCTGGGCAGAATATTTAATGTACTGGGTCAGCCGATTGATAACAAGCCGGTACCGGCAGGAGTGTCTTACGAGCCTATCCACCGTGCCGCACCGACCTTCGCAGAGCAGTCTACGGACACAGAACTGCTGGAGACCGGTATTAAGGTCGTTGACCTGCTCTGCCCTTATCAGAAGGGTGGTAAGATCGGTCTGTTCGGTGGTGCCGGTGTAGGTAAGACCGTACTGATCCAGGAGCTGATCCGTAATATCGCAACCGAGCACGGCGGATATTCCGTATTCACCGGTGTAGGTGAGCGTACCCGTGAGGGTAACGACCTGTACCACGAGATGCAGGAGTCCGGCGTATTGGACAAGACCACCATGGTATTCGGACAGATGAACGAGCCCCCCGGAGCAAGAATGAGAGTCGGTCTGACCGGACTGACCATGGCAGAGTACTTCCGTGACAAGGGCGGAAAAGATGTGCTGTTGTTCATCGACAACATCTTCCGATTCACCCAGGCCGGAAGTGAGGTATCCGCACTGTTAGGCCGTATGCCTTCCGCAGTAGGATACCAGCCTACATTACAGACAGAGATGGGTGCGCTCCAGGAGCGTATCACATCCACCAAGAACGGTTCCATTACTTCCGTACAGGCAGTCTATGTGCCTGCGGATGACCTGACAGACCCGGCACCTGCGACCACGTTCGCACATCTGGATGCCACCACGGTTCTGTCCCGTTCTATTGTAGAATTGGGAATTTATCCCGCAGTGGATCCTCTGGAGTCCACATCCCGCATTCTGGATCCCAGAATCGTAGGTAAGGAGCATTATGAGACCGCCCGCGGTGTACAGGAGATCCTGCAGAGATATAAGGAATTACAGGATATTATTGCTATCCTCGGTATGGATGAGCTGTCCGAGGAAGACAAGCTGGTCGTATCCCGTGCCCGTAAGATCCAGAGATTCCTGTCCCAGCCTTTCTTCGTGGCAGGACAGTTCACCGGTCTGGAAGGAAAATATGTACCTATCAGCGAGACCATCCGTGGATTCCGTGAGATCCTGGACGGTAAGCATGATGATATTCCGGAGAGCTACTTCCTGAATGCCGGAAGCATTGATGATGTACTGGCAAAGGTTCATGCATAGCATGAGAGGGGAGTACAGATATGGCAGATAAAGAATTCACACTTCGTATCATAACCCCGGAAAGAGTATTCTATGAGGGAATTGTGGATATGGTAGAATTCAATACCACGGAAGGACAGATTGGTGTCCTTCCGGGCCACATTCCCCTGACGGTGATCGTGAAGCCGGGTATCCTGCATATTACGGAGAAGGACGGAGAGAAGGAAGCAGCATTGCATTCCGGATTCGCCGAGATCCTTCCCGAAGGAGTTACCATTCTGGCAGAGATTATCGAATGGCCGAATGAGATCGATGAAAACCGTGCGGAGGCAGCATTGCACCGTGCGGAAGAGAGACTGCGCAGCAAGACGCCAGAGACGGATATTGCCAGGGCAGAGACGGCATTGCAGAGAGCAATGGCGAGAATTCAGGTGCTGCGATAAGCTTCGCAGCACCTGTTTTTCACTTTATAGAGAGAAAATGCATATGTTATAAAAAAGCATGAGGCATTTTAAAATGGTAGCAAGACCGTTTTTTATGACATTGCCCGGATATCCCGGAAGAATGGATGAAAAGGAACTATTAAATGACTTGGAATATCTGCAGCAGACCTATCCCGGAGAAGTCAGACGCTGTCAGCGCAGGATTGCGGAAATATTGGACAAATACGACTATGAAGGAAGCATGATCTATGATGAATATCCGGACCGCCTGAGTCTGTTCCGGATAGCGGATACGATCAGCACGATCCTGGAACAGGAAGCGGAAAAAGTATCAAAGGATCTGATCCATGTGTTGGTGTGCAATGAGATCTACAAAAGGAGACACGTTCGGATAAAATGTATGGAGGAACGTGAGGGAATGATTGCGTTCTTATAGGAAAGCGTGCTATAATATGCGCAAAACATTTGAAAAACAGGATAAACCATGGAAGAACTGAAAATACTTTTACAGAAAATTTTGAATAAAGATCTGCAGCAGATCATCCTGAGCAACAGCCGTCATCCGGAACAGACCCAGAAGGTAAAGATCCGCCCGGTGCTGATCCGGGAGGAACTGTTGTTCCAGGAGACTGCTTACAGAGGAACTCAGGCATTTCACGAGAATTTTACAGCAGAACAGCTGACGGACCGGATCTGCACCGCCTTACAGGAGCAGTTCCGGCAGGGAGAATTCTCAGCGAAGACCCTGCAGGCCACCGCTCTGGTCAGCAAAAAGGGCAAGCTGACACTGAAGGTGAAAAACAGTGGCAAGGCACCGCGGACGGAGGGGGCGGCTGCTTCTGAAGAGGAGGAACTGCAGGCACTGGCTCACAACCGTACCAAGCATTATATTTTAGAGGAAGGAAAACCGGTGGATTTCCTGGTAGGACTGGGCGTGCAAACCCCGGACGGCCGGGTGACCAGGGCGAGATTTGATAAATTCCGTCAGATCAACCGGTATCTGGAATTTATCGAGGATGTGATCGATGAACTGCCGAAAGACCGTACCATCCGCATTATTGATTTTGGCTGCGGCAAATCCTATCTTACCTTTGCAATGTACTATTATCTGCATGAATTACAGCATAGAGATATCCAGGTGACCGGACTGGATCTGAAGACCGATGTGATAAAACACTGCAATGAACTGGCGGAAAAGCTGGGGTATGACAGATTAAAGTTCGAGAGGGGAGACATCAGTACCTACGAGGGCACAGATGTGGCGGACATGGTGGTGACCCTGCATGCCTGTGACCTTGCCACAGATTATGCGTTAGACAAGGCGGTAAAATGGGGGGCCAGAGTCATTCTGGCGGTTCCCTGTTGTCAGCATGAACTGAACCGGCAGATAAAATGTGATCCTTTAAAACCAGTGTTAAAATACGGCATCATCAAGGAGCGCGTGGCAGCACTGCTCACCGATGCTTTGAGAGCAAATCTGCTGGAACAACAGGGCTATGAGACCCAGATCCTGGAATTCATCGATATGGAACATACCCCGAAGAATCTGTTGATCCGGGCAGTGAAAAAGAACGGTATGCGCCCGAAGAAAAGCGCAGATATCGGTACTGTGGAGGAACTGCTCCATGTGGCACCGACACTGGAAAAATTGCTGAATAATGAATGAGTGAAGAATCAAGAATGAAGAAAACGATCATTAGAATTGCCGTGTGTGTTGTAGTATTTCTGGCATCAGCACTGATCATCGGCAGCATTATGAATCAGGGACATAACAATATGACCATGGAGATGGCTCCGGCCACTCTGCCTATGATCACCATGGAAAGCGGCGGTGTGGCATGCAATGAACTGCACGGAAATACCGTGGAGATGGATGTGGCTTACCAGAAGGACTGCATTACTCTGCTGGGGGAGGGCAGACAGGCGAATTTCACCGTGGATACGTTCGGAAGAGAAATTACGGAGATCTCGACAGAGGTTCGCAGCATCGATGGCAGCCGGCTGATCGAGAACAGTGAAGTCACCGGATGGAAGGCAAATGGGAAAAGCTTTTCCGTTTCCCTTACGTTAAAAGACCTGATCGACACGAATACACAATACAGTCTGACCCTGATCCTGGAACTGGAAGGGGAACATGCCCGTGAGGATGGCAAACCGGTAGGCACAGATAAAGTCATCGTGCACGCGCTTGCCCCTGTACAGGGTCGTGTCCACGCTGAACAGCACTTGCAGGGCATCCGGCTGCATGATCGCTTTGCCCTTGAGACGGGCCCCGGCGGGGACGTGCAGCCCTTCCGGGTTGAACGTGGTCAGCTTCCGGGCCCGGCAGTACCGGCAGAATGCCCGCATATCAGCGCACAAGGATTGCAGGCTTTTCTTGCTCAGGCCGTCCGAATAGGCATCATCCACCACGTTTTGCAAGTCCTGCTCTGTCAGGTTGGTAATGCGCTTCTTCCCGATCGCGGGCAGAATGCGCGTGCGCCAACGGCTTTCAACATTGCGGCAGTTGCCGGTGCCGTTCGTCTTTTCCAGTGTGGCATACCAGTCTTTATACAGCTCATCCACCCGGCGGGCCTTGACGCCTATCCCATCATCCAGCCAGGCATCTGCCTTTGCGTTCGCTTCCCGCTGGCCTGTGCGGCCCGGCTTTGAGCTGTAGAACTGCCGCCGTTCGCCGTCTTTCTGCACGGCAATGCGCCAGCGGCTATATTTTTCTTCCCAGACGGCTGTGTTGGTTCGTTTACTCATCGTTGTACACCCGGCGCAGGCCCTGAAGCAGCGGCAAGAAGTCGCGGCATATCTGGCCCGCTATCCCTTCAGATGTTTCGTCATCGTGGAACTGTGAAGCAGCACGCCGAGCGGAAAGGAACCTGTTCCATGCTTCCGCGTCCTGAATGACCCCGGCGGCATAGGCTTCCTTCAGGACGGCACGCGGGGAAACTGCCGTGATGACAAGCCCCTGCGCTTCCAGATACTCCGCAAGGGACGTGTATGCCAGGTCAGCAGCAAGCGCAAACCGGTATGTCAGAGCGTCCCTATAGAGGACGTTTTGCGGATCCCTCTGGTAAACGGCGGCAGCCTGTTCCAGAGCGCCGAGCGCCCGGCTATAAAGTTCTTCCATGGGTTCACCTCTTTGTGCATTTTGACACGCAGCATACCACGATTGGGCCCCGATCGGAGACCGGCAACCGGCATTTTGACGAAGTTGCCGAGAGGTGACTGTTTTGGTCACTCCTCTGCAAGGTATCGCCAAAACGGAGCCCCCACCGCCAGACGGTGCACAAATCGTTCACCGTTGCCCCGAAACAGGGCAGCTCTTCGCAATTTGCGACGAGCTCAAACGTGGAGTTGTCCCCGTCGGGGACAACGGTGCAACAGTCTTCGCATTTTGCGACAACTTAAATGGTCAACAGTTGACCATTTAAATCCGCAACTGTTGCGGATTTAAAACCGCCATGTTGGCGGAATTAAAATTTAGTGGCCGGATTTTCGACCACTAAATCAAAGCCCGTCACGTTTCACGACACCCGCCCACACCGGCTATAAGGCCCCTGTGGGCGTTTTATTTTTCGGTGGGTTCTTTATCGTCTGGTGCGGCGGGCGCGTCCTGTGGGGCGTTCTGGGCGCGCTGGTACTTCGGTATCTGGGCGAGCTCTTCCACGCGGTCAACGGCCACGGTCTGGCCGTCATCGTTCAGGGTACGGAAGTGCTGCAAAAGCTGCTCTTCCTTTGTGGCTTTGCGGTTCGCATTGATTTCTTCAAATAAAGCATCAG
>ERZ772886.2652-NODE-2652-length-13981-cov-4.541649_pt1 | contig 13981 bp, 14 predicted proteins | sample MGYA00512128_ERZ772886 | MGnify/ENA primary metagenome ERZ772886 (study PRJEB29015, sample SAMEA2737698) | human gut metagenome | biome: human gut; feature: human-associated habitat; material: faeces | place: China | collected 2012 ... | reverse complement strand
GCCATCGGCGCATGACGGGCTGAACTGCCGGAGCGGCGGGCAGTTCCGGGACAGCGTTTGACTTTTGGGGGCCGCTTTGGCGGCGGCAGCCGCCGGGATCACGTACAGCCATGGGACTTCCTCCTTCTATGTACCCTTGTATTTTTTTCGGGTGGCGATGCCGCCCCGGATGTGCCGCTGGGCCTTGTTCACGTCCAGCACCTCCTTGACCTGCAAGTACAGCGCCCGGTTAAAAAGGGGCAGCCGTTCTGAAATGTCCTTGTGGACCGTGGATTTGCTGATGCCGAATTTGGCAGCGGCGGCGCGGACCGTGGTCCGGTTCTCTATGATGTAAAGAGCAAGGCGCTCCGCCCGCTCCTCCATATTTCCCTTCAAAGCACAACACTCCCCGCCTTTTGTTGCTTTATCCTATGCGGCCCAAAACAGGCTTATGCAAGGGGAAAATTGGCCGCTCCCCATGAAAAAATATTGGAGAATCAAAAAAACCGTGATAGAATAACCATAACGATCTTATTGCAAAAGGAGTGTTGACCATGAATGAGGTTTTAAAGGTTCTAAAAGAGCGCCGCAGCATCCGTGCTTTCCGCCCGGAGCCGCTGAAAAAGGAGGATCTGGACGCTATTGTGGAGGCCGGTCTTTACGCGCCCTCTGCCAAGAATCTCCAGAGCACCAAGCTGGTGGTGGTGCGTGACGCCGCCGTGCTTGCCAGACTTGAACGGCTGAACAGCCGGATTTTAGGCACACCGGAGGGGACACCCTTTTATGGTGCGCCGGAGGCCATTGTGGTGCTGTCCGACAGCGAGTATCCCAACTGGCTTCAGGACGGCTCTCTGGTAATGGGCAACCTGATGAACGCTGCTGCCGCATTGGGCATCGGCTCCTGCTGGATCAACCGGGCCATGGAGACCTTTGAATTGCCGGAGGGCAAGGCTTTGCTGGCAGAGTGGGGTCTGGGCGAAAACTGGAAGGGCGTCGGCAACTGCATTTTAGGCTATACGGATCAGGCTGTCCTGGGGGACAAGGCCCGGAAAGAGGACCGCGTTCTGTATGTGTGAGGGGGCGGACTATGAATGAAGCGATCCGGCAGGTGACCCACGTTCAGAACATCCGCTATGACAAGGCCACGGAGCGGCTGTACATCATCGACCAGACACTGCTGCCCAACGAGGAAAAAGAGATCGAGCTGCGCACCGTGGAGGAGATGATCGAGGCCATCAAAATGCTCCGCATCCGGGGCGCGCCGGCCATCGGCATCTGCGCGGGCTACTGCATGTACGCGCTGGCCAGGGACATTGACGCCAAGGACAACGAGACCTTTTACCGGAAATTGCAGATCGACGGCGAGCTGCTGGGGGCAGCCCGGCCCACGGCGGTGAACCTCCGCTGGGCAGTGGGGGAGATGCTGGATGCCGCCAAGGCCCACTTGAAGGATGACCGGGCGGAATTGCTGGAGGCCCTGTACCGCAAGGCAGTGGACATCCACGAGGACGACATCGCCAAATGCACCGCCATCTCCGAATACGGTCTGAGCCTGCTGAAGGACGGCGACGGCGTTCTGACCCACTGCAATGCCGGTCCGCTGGCCACCTCCCGGTACGGCACCGGACAGGGCCCCTTCCTGCTGGCGGCGGAGCGGGGCATCCACATTCGCGTGTTTGCCGACGAGACCCGCCCTCTTCTGCAAGGGGCGCGGCTCACCAGCTATGAGCTGCAGCGGGCGGGGGTGGACGTGACCCTCATCTGCGACAATATGGCGTCTATGGTGATGAAAAACGGCTGGGTGCAGGCCTGCTTCGTGGGCTGTGACCGCATCGCCGCCAACGGCGACTTCGCCAACAAGATCGGCACCAGCGGCGTGGCCATCCTGGCCAAGCACTACGGCATCCCCGTGTATACGCTGGGGCCCACCTCTACCATCGACATGAACTGTCCCGACGGGGCGCACATCCCCATCGAGCTGCGGGACGGCGACGAGATCAAGAATCTCTGGTACGAAAAGCCCATGGCCCTGCCGGAGGTGAAGTGCTTCAACCCGTCCTTCGATGTGACGGACCATGAGCTGCTCACCGGCATCGTGACGGAGAAGGGCATCTGCTACCCGCCCTTCAACGAGAGTCTTGCGGCGCTGTTCAAGGACAAAAAATAAGGAGGATCTGATATGGCTATTTTAGAATCTCCCTCTGCCTGCATCGCAGCGGAGGAGGGCGTCATCGCCAAGGCGGTACTGATGCCCGGCGACCCTCTGCGGGCGAAATTCGTAGCGGAGCACTATCTGGAAAACCCGGTGTGCTTCAATACCGTGCGGAATATGCTGGGCTATACCGGCACCTATAAGGGTCGGAAACTGTCCGTCATGGGTCACGGCATGGGCGTTCCCTCCGCGGGACTGTACGCCCACGAGCTGTATAACTTCTACGGCGTGGACACCATCATCCGCATCGGCTCCGCCGGGGGCATCGGAGAGGATGTGAAGGTGCGGGACGTGGTGCTGGCTATGGGCGCCTCCACCAATTCCCACTTTGCCGACCAGTACCGGTTCCCCGGCCAGCTTTGCGCCACGGCGGACTACGGCCTTTTGAAGGACGCTGCCGCAGCGGCGGAACGGCTGGGCGTCCGGGCGGACGTGGGACAGGTGTTCACCTCCGACCAGTTCTATAATGACAATCCGGAGGCCAACGCCACCTACCGGAAGTTCGGTATTCTGGCGGTGGAGATGGAGACCGCCGGTATTTACTGGACGGCTCAGCGCTTCGGCAAGCGGGCGCTGTCTATCCTTACCATTTCTGACCATATTTTTACCGGCGAAGCCCTGAGCGCTCAGGAGCGGCAGGACTCCTTCCATGAGATGATGGAGATCGCCCTGGAGACCGCGTGGAACGCGGCGGAATAAGAGAGAAAGGCATCATACATGTATCGCACAGTGATTTTTGATCTGGACGGCACGCTGCTGGATACCATCGGGGATCTGGCGGCCGCCGCCAACGCAGTCTGCCGGGAAAACGGCTGGCCGGAGTACACCGTACAGGCCGTCGAGGGCATGGTGGGTCACGGCATCCCCAATCTGGTGAGCCGGTTTTCTCCGGCAGAGGCCCAGGAGCCGCAGACGCTGGAACGGACCCTTGCGCAGTTCAACCGGTACTACGGCGCTCACAATATGGAGCTGACCGCGCCCTATGCCGGGATGCCGGAGCTGCTGAAAAAGCTGAAAGCCGCCGGAGTGCGGCTGGCGGTCTGCTCCAACAAGGCGGACGAATTCAGTCAGGTGATCGTAGCCCACTACTTTCCCGGTATTTTTGAGGTGATCCGGGGGAATCTTCCCGGCACACCGGTAAAGCCGGACCCCGGCGTGGCCCGCGGAATTCTGGAAAAGCTGAACGCCCGACCGGAGGAGACGCTGATGGTGGGAGACAGCGATGTGGACATCCGCACCGGACACAACGCAGGCTTGAAGGCCTGCGGCGTGACGTGGGGCTTCCGCAGCCGGGAAAATCTGGTAAACGCGGGCGCGGATTTTCTGGCAGATACCCCAGCGGAACTGGAAAAACTCCTGATGAACTGAAAACTAAGGCGGTCCCTTTGTGGGGCCGCCTCAATTTTTTGCTGTCTGAAAAAGTTGCCAGGGGAGGGCTGAATGCACTCAAAAGTGCATAAAATGAAGCAGCGGAACGATGGGAAAACGGTTAACAAAAAAAGCTTCAATCGCTATCGATAGAGCGATAACCAATTATAGAAAAAAAGCATTAACAATCCGTTCACAATTATGGTATACTTGACGATAGAGGAGAGAGGCAACCCCACTTTAATTGTGTAAAAACACAATAAGCAGTCCCAAGAACCTATCAACAAGCTTTGGAAGAAAAAAGGAGGAACCCTATATGGGCAATACCCTGAACAACAAGAAAGCGAATGGTCTCGCACTGCTCCCGTTCCTGGTATTCATCGTTGTCTACATGGGCGCCGGTCTGGTTTACCAGTCCAAGGGCGTCGACATGGCATTCTATCAGTTCCCCTCTGTTACCGCGATGTTCCTGGCCGTTCTGGTGGCCTTCATTATGTTCAAGGGCAGCATCAACGAAAAGTTTGATACCTTCGCCAAGGGCGCTGCCAACGTGGACGTTCTGACCATGCTGATCATCTACATCCTGGCCGGCGCGTTCGCCACCGTGGCCGCTGAGATGGGCGGCCGTGACGCTACCGTCAACCTGGGCCTGAGCCTGGTTCCCGTCCAGTTCCTGGCCGCTGGCCTGTTCGTCATCGCTGCTTTCATGGGCACCGCTACCGGTACTTCCATGGGCACCATCTCCGCCATCACTCCCATCGCTGTCGGCGTTGCGGAAAAGGGCGGCCTGAACATGATGGTCGTTCTGGGCGCAGTTATCGGCGGCGCTATGTTCGGCGATAACCTGTCCATGATCTCCGATACCACCATCGCCGCTACCCGCAGCCAGCACTGCGAGATGCGTGATAAGTTCCGCGTGAACTTCCTCACCGCTCTGCCTGCCGCTCTGGTCACCATCGTGGTGCTGCTGATCGTGGGCCGTCCCGAGACCGTTACCGAGATCGGCGACCTGTCCTACAGCTTCATCAAGGTTATTCCCTATCTGCTGGTTCTGATCCTGGCTCTGGTCGGCATGAACGTGTTCCTGGTGCTGACCATCGGCATCTTCGCTGCCGGTATCGTGGGCATCGCCACCGGCGCTATCGATCTGGCCGGTTTCGCTCAGGCTGTTTACAACGGCTTCTGCGGCATGAACGAGGTCTTCTTCCTGACCCTGCTGTGCGGCGGTATGTCTGAGCTGATCGCCAAGAACGGCGGTATCGAGTGGATCATCCAGAAGCTGGGCAAGGTCATGAAGGGCAACAAGTCCGCTCAGGTGGGCATTGCCGCTATGGTCTCTCTCTGCGACTGCGCTACCGCTAACAACACCGTGGCTATCATCGTGGCTGGCGACATGGCCCGTGAGGTCTCTCACGAGTACAAGGTTGACCCCCGCCGCACCGCTTCTCTGCTGGATATGTTCTCCTGCGTGTTCCAGGGCATCATCCCCTACGGCGCGCAGCTCCTGGTAGCTTCCTCCCTGTGCAACGCTACCGTTACCAACGGCACCACCATCAGCGCCGCCAACATCCTTGGCTCTCTGTGGTATTGCTGGTTCCTGGCCGCTTTCGGCATCCTGTCCATCTTCATCCCCTTCGCCGATGGTGTCTGCCGCAAGGATCCCTGGAACTGGGAGTATGACTGCGCTGAGTCCAACGTGGCCGCTAAGAAGGCCCTGCTGGAGAAGGAAGCCGCTGAGGCACAGCAGTAATCAAACATTGGATCTCTCCTACTCTCGCACTCTCCTAACGGAAAACGCCGGCCATTGGCCGGCGTTTTCCTGTTGCCTGCACGGTTTTGCTTCAGGCGAAAAAGATCTGCGCAAAAAATAAACCGGACGAAATCGTCCGGTTCATTTATTTATATGTGCTTATTTGCCGACGATCTGACGATGCAGGGAAGAGGTATATGCAATGGAACGCTGAATAGACTGTTCCAGAAGGCGGACAAATTCTTCGGCGTGAGAGGAGAGCTTGGCGTTCTGCGGATAGATCCAGCCCAGTCGTACCGGATCCTTGTCTGCCAGAGGGATGGTGACCACATTGGCAGGGGAGAGATGCTCTGCAAGAAGGCCGCTGCCAGTGCTGTAAGCGTCCGTATTGGCCAGAACATTCATGGCGGTGGAGCGGTTGTTGACAATGATGGCCTTGGAGGGCTTACGCATGGATACCATGGGAAGCTCTTCAGAAAAGTCCACGGCTACGCCCTGAGCCTGTTCAAAGGAACTGTAAGGATAGCCCTCCAGATCTGCCTCCGACACGTGTTCCAGCTGGGTGAGGGGATGTCCTTTCCGGACGTATACACAGGGAGGCACCGCCGCCAGCTCGTGGAAGGTCAGTTCCCGGCCGTCCAGCAGGCGGCAGACGATCTTTTCCGTTAATTTGGTCAGGAAGATGACGCCGATGTCCGCCCGGTGGTCATACACATCGTCGATCACGCCGTCCATGCTGGTCTCTTTCAATGTATATTGGTAGCGGTTTTCCTGGTTTTGCTGGAGCATTTCCAGGAAAGCGTCCTCAGTAAAGGGATACCGCTGGGTGGAAACGCTGAAATGCACCGGTGCAATGGTGCTGCGGGATTCGCCGTACAGACTTTCGATCCGCTGCTTCTGCTCCAGCAGCGAGACTGCATAGCCCAGAAACTCCTTGCCCTCCGGCGTGAACTCCACGCCCCGGTTGCTGCGAACGAAGAATTTGATACCCAATTCCTCCTCCAGTTCCCGCACGGCGGTGGAAATACCGGATTGGGACAGGAACAGCTTGTGGGCGGCCTTGTTGATGGAACCGCATTTGGAGATTTCTACCACATACGTCAGCTGCTGAAAGGTCATTGGATCGTCTCCTTTTTACAAAATTCATAAAATTTTTCACAGGATGCCGCAGGGGAACACAAGTCCGTCCGCCGGGCTCCCATGGATATAGTTACGCATCGTTTGTTGAACCACATTATACGGAGCCTATCACGAAAAGTCAATCCATTATTAAAATAACTGTGAATGAATTGCGAAAAAGAGATACTAACACCTTTTCGCGGAACGTGATAGTATAATAGGTGAAATCCAATAAAAGTATCCGATGAGACTTTCTGGTTTACGGCAAATGTTTACATAAATTTTGCGTGTAAACACCTCTCTACTCGACTCGCTCTCTCCTTTTGCCAAAAACGTGGAAAGTTCTTACAGATAACTGAAAAACGATAACAACAAAATTTGCCGGTCTCACCGGCCCCGGAACAAGGAAAGGAAGGCATTTATTATGGATTGCAAGAACATGGGCTTCGCTACTCGTCAGATTCACGCTGGTAAGCATGACAACGGTGTCGGCGCACTGTGCACCCCGATTTATCAGACCTCTACCTTCGAGTTTGATACCGTGCAGCAGGGCGGCGCCCGCTTCGCTGGTCAGGAAGAGGGCTACATCTACTCCCGTCTGGGCAACCCCTCTCTGACTCAGGTCGAGGAGAAGCTGGCTGCTCTGGAAGGCGGCGAGGCTGCTCTGGCTACCGCTTCCGGCATGGGCGCTATCTCCTCCGCTCTGTGGAGTTCTGTTGAGGCCGGTGACGAGATCGTTGCCAGCGATACCCTGTACGGCTGCACCTTCGCTCTGCTGAACCACGGCATGAGCAAGTTCGGCGTGGGCGTGAAGTTCGTTGACTTCGCCGATCTCGCTGCCGTGAAAGCCGCTCTGACCGAGAAGACCAAGGTTGTCTATCTGGAGACCCCCTGCAACCCCACTCTGAAGGTGGTTGACATCGCTGAGGTCGCCAAAATCGCTCACGAGTACAACAAGAACATCCGCGTCATCGTGGATAACACCTTCTGCTCTCCTTACATCCAGCAGCCCCTGAGCCTGGGTGCTGACGTGGTTGTCCACAGCGCTACCAAGTACATCAACGGCCACGGCGACGTGATTGCGGGCTTCGTGATTTCTGACGCTGAGTTCATCGGCAAGTGCCGTATGTTCGGCCTGAAGGATATGACCGGCGCCGTTATGAGCCCGTTCAACGCCTTCCTGATCGCCCGCGGCCTCAAGACGCTGGACATCCGTATGGAGCGCCACAGCGCCAACGCCATGAAGGTTGCCGAGTTCCTGCACGATCATCCCGCCATCGACAAGGTCTATTATCCCGGTCTGGAGGACTTCGAGGGCCACGAGATCGCCAAGAAGCAGATGAAGCTGTACGGTGGCATGATGTCCATTGAGCTGAAGGCCGACCGCGATGCCGTTGCCAACGCTCTGAACAAGCTGCAGTTGTGCACCATCGCCGTGTCTCTGGGCGATGCCGAGACGCTGGTCGAGCACGCCGCTTCCATGACTCACTCCACTTACACTCCCGAGGAGCTGAAAGCTTCCGGCATTTCCGAGGGTCTGGTCCGTATCTCCGTCGGTCTGGAAGATCCCGATGACATCATCGCTGATCTGAAGGCTGTCCTGGACACCTTGGTGTAATTTACACAAAAAAAATTGACCCGCCGCTCCTCTTGAAGGAGGGGCGGCGGGTTTTTTGACCGGATCGGCAAGGGTTGACAGAAGCCGGATCCGTGTTTATACTTGAATCGTGGACGATTCAAGGAATTCTGTCTACGGCATGATTTGGAAAATCAGCACGAAACGATTTGGAAAGGAAGTACATCATTATGAATTACACCAACACTCCCGATGCCCCCGCCGCAATCGGCCCCTATTCTCAGGCTATCTCCGCCAACGGCTTCCTGTTTGCTTCCGGCCAGGTCCCCCTGATGCCCGGTACCGGTGAGATCGTCGGCACCACCATCGAGGAGCAGGCTGAGCGCGCCTGCCAGAGCATCAAGGCCATTCTGGCTGCTAACGGCCTGGGCTTCGAGGACGTCATCAAGACCACCTGCTTCCTGGCTAACATGGAAGACTTCGCTGCTTTCAACGGCGTGTACGGCAAGTATTTCACCGGCAAGCCCGCTCGTTCCTGCGTGGCCGTGAAGGAGCTGCCCAAGAAGCTGCTGTGCGAGATTGAGATCATCGCTGTCTGCAAGTAAGACATTTCTGACAACCAAAGAGCACCAAAAAGCAAAGCGTTTGTTTTGAAATGGACAGGCCGCTTTTCCGCTGAACGGCGGAAAAGCGGCCTGTAGTTTTTGAAAATAGTTTAATAGAGGAGAGAGTCCTGGCTGCCGGGAAGAAAAGGTATGTGTGCGGAAAACCCAGGGGACGCGCCATTGAAATCAAACATTTTCAGGACTTTTGTGAAGCTCTGAAAACAGAAGACAGAGTGTGTCGAAAAAAATTCAACACGAAAAAAGAGACGCTCGACCGGGCGTCTCTTTTTGTGCATGTCGATAGAGGGATTACGTGAAAAACGGGGATAGCCGAATGAAACCAGTCGCTATTTTCTGCGCCGTTACATCTGAAACAGGGTGATCATCAGTGGCATCGTGATGATGCAGAGCAGCATGGTCACCGTGTTGATCAGACTGGCATAGAGGGCATCCCGACCGAACATCTGACTGAACTGGGTCACAATGTTGGCGGAGGGCGCGATCACAGAGAGCAGACTGATGATGATCAGCGTTTCTCCGTGAGGGGCCAGCGCGGCCAGACCGCTGTATTTGGCAACGCAGACCAAAATAACCGGCAGTACGATCAGTCGCAGCAGCACAGGCTTCCAGAGCTGGCGATAGGAGCGCAGATGCTGCATATCCATATCCGCCATCAGCATACCGATGATCAGCATGGCAACCGGGCCCATGGTATTTCCGGCCATGGCGAATGCCGACCGAATGACTGCGGGCAGCCGGATCTGAAATGCAAACAGAAACAGACCTATGGCAATCGCCAGAATGTTCACATTGCATACCAGATCCCGCAGGGAGATCTCTTTTTTGCCGCTGATGAGGATCCGGGCATGGGTCCATACCAGAATGGTCTGCACGATAGAGTAACAGGTCACATACATGACCCAATCTTCACCCCAAATTCCGATGACAAGCGGAACCACCATGTTGGTGCAGTTCGAGTACATGACAGAGGCTGTTTCCACTGTATTTAGGCAAAACAGCTTTGCCGACAGTCTTCCCAGCACGAGACTCAGCACGTTCATCATCAGTGCAGATAGAAGCGAAAGCTCCATCATGCGTACGGTATCCGTTGTGCGCTCGATCTGAAAAGCGTTCAGGATCACGCAGGGGATGATGACATACAGCAACAGTATGGACAGTACACGACTGTCCTCTGATTTCAAAATACCGGCCTTTACAATGGCCCAACCCAGAAAGATAATGATAAACAACTGGGCGATCTGCTGCAGCAGGATCAGACTCAGCATTTCTCCTCTACGTCTTTCAGACGGCCCAGATAGGGACTTTCCGTAGTGCTCATGCTGGAAGCGGCATTTTTAAAGCGCTCCACGCTGGCGGTGGATTCCTTGACGGGACGGAGGGTGCCGGCGCCGGCCACGCAGCCGCCGGGGCAGCCCATGCCCTCCAGCAGATAGCCGTTGCGCTTGCCGGCCTTAGCCATGGCCAGCATCTTGCGGCATTCCTTCAAACCATCGCCGTACTCAATGAGGATCTCACGATCCGGGTCAATGTGCTTGATGGCTTCCACCACAGCGGCAGCCACGCCACCGCCCACAGCGAAGCCGCGGCCAAAGCCGCTGCCCTCGTCCATGCCGTCGGCAGGATCTGCCTCAAGGGTCTTGAAGTCGATCTCCTTGGCGTCAAACATACCCAGAAGCTCCTCGAAGGTCAGCACGAAATCCACGTCGGAACGGACGGACTTCCGGTTGGCCTCCAGCTTCTTGGCGGCGCAGGGCCCGATAAAGACGATACGGGCGTTGGGATGATCCTTCTTGACCATCCGGGCTGTGATAACCATGGGGGTCAGGGCCATGGAGATGTTGTCCTTGAACTGGGGGAAGAGCGTCTTGGCCATCATGGACCAGGCGGGGCAGCAGCTGGTGCCCATCCAGTCAATCTTTTCCGGCACCTCCCGCAAAAAGTCGTTGGCCTCCTCCACGGTGCACAGGTCAGCGCCGATGGCTACTTCCACCACGTCGGCAAAGCCCAGGGTCCGCATGGCGGTTTTCAGCTTGGCGGGAGTAGCGTCGGGGCCGTACTGTCCCACAAATGCGGGAGCCACGCAGGCGATGACCTCTTCACCACGCTTGATGGCCTGGATCAGCTGGAAGATCTGGCTCTTGTCGGCGATGGCGGCGAAGGGGCAGTTCACCAGGCACATACCGCAGGAAACGCACTTATCATAATTGATCTTAGCCCGGCCCAGCTCATCGGACTCGATGGCGTCCATGCCGCAGGCGGCAGCACAGGGGCGCTCCACCTTGGAGATCGCCCGGTAGGGGCACTGGTTAAAGCACTTGCCGCACTTGATACACTTGCTCTGATCAATGTGGCAGCGCTTGTTTTCATCCAGATAGATGGCGTCCTTGGGGCAGACGTTCATGCAGGGGTGGGAAATGCAGCCCTGGCAGCTGTCGGTGATGCGGACCTGCTTGGGAGGGCAGGCGTTGCAGGCATAGGGGATGATATTGACCAGGGGCTCGTTGAAATATTTCTGATCCGTGGCGGCATCCTGGATATTGGCGCTGATGGGGGCAGAGGGGCCGTTGGGGTCCAGATCCATGCCCAGAGCCAGCTTGAGCCGGGCGGAAACAATGGCCCGCTCCAGGAACACGTCATGGCGATGGTGGGCAACCTCTCCGGGAACGATCTTGTAGGGGATCATGTCCACCTGCTTGTAATCGTCGCTCTCATAGGCCAGTCGGGCCACTTCTGTGAATACGCTGCGGCGGATATCGTCTACCGCGCTGTGTACACCTCTCATGTCTTTCCTCCTGTGTCCGGCAGCAGTCGCATTCTACTCCGGCATCGTTAGTGTCATCTGTTTATGAGCAGATGCAGTCAAGCATATTATAAGCAAACGTTTTTTCCTTTTCAACTGCCCTTTTTCACAGCTTTTTTGTAATTTTTTTCCGATTTTGCACACACTTCTCAATTTCTGCCGTCGTGCTCCTTGAGAAATCCTGAAAATTCGGCAGCTTTTTAAAGTTTTCCTCGCTTATTGTGTCCGGCTGTGCTATAATATATGGCCGTAATTCCGATGCTTTACATTTTTGAGGAGGTCCGTCCATGGCAAATCGCCGCCGTCCCCGTTCCCGGCTCCACGCAGTCATGCGGTGTGGGCTGCTGGCCCTGTTGGTCCTGTTTGTATATTGGGACAATACGGCGCTGCGGACCGATTCCCTGACCTATACCTCCACTGCGCTGCCGGCGGAATTTGACGGGCTGCGGATCGTGCAGCTCAGCGACCTGCACAACCGGGAATTCGGAAAGAACAATCAGCGGCTGTATGCGGCCGTGGAACAGGCTGCACCGGATCTGATCTTCCTTACCGGCGATCTGGTGGACGAGTACGCCGAGGCCCCGATACCGTATGCAAAGGCGGTAGGGAAGGCCCTCAGCGCCATTGCCCCCACCTACTATGTGACTGGCAACCACGAATGGGCGCACGGAAACGCCGCCGTGGAGGAACTGAAAACAGCCCTGCGGGAGTCCGGCGTTACGGTGCTCTCCAACCAGTTCGTTCCTCTGGAGCGAAACGGGCAGACGATCTTCATCGCCGGGATCGACGATCCCAACGGCTACGCAGACCAGACCACTCCGGAGGAACTGGCGGCGAAGCTGTATTCCCAGCAGGAGGACCCCTTCTGGCTGCTGCTGGCCCACCGCAACACATTTTTCAATGGCCGGTACTGCCGTTTGGGAGCGGACCTGACCTTCTGCGGCCACGCCCACGGCGGCATCTGGCGTCTGCCCTTTACCGACGGGCTGGTAGATACCAACCTGAACCTGCTGCCCTCCTTCACCAGCGGTTTTTATCACTGTAACGATGCGGGCTGCGAGGGGGCGGAGGTATTTGTTTCCCGTGGTCTGGGTAATTCCCCTAAATGGGCGTTTCGTTTGTTCAACCGGCCGCAGATCGCGGTCGTCACCCTGAAAAAAGGATAGAATACAACTATGATGGAAACTTTTTCTGCGGGACAATTTGATATTGCCGTCATCGGCGCCGGTCACGCCGGTATCGAAGCGGCACTGGCCACCGCACGGCTGGGACTGGAGACCATTGTGTTCACCATCAACCTGGACGCCGTAGGCAACATGCCCTGTAACCCCGCCATCGGCGGCACCGGCAAGGGCCACCTGGTCCGGGAATTGGACGCGCTGGGCGGCGAGATGGCCAAGGCCGCCGACGAATGCTGCATCCAGTACCGACTGCTGAATCTCCGGAAAGGCCCTGCTGTCTGGTCCCTTCGAGCCCAGGCGGACCGGCGAAAGTATCAGGAGCGGATGAAGCACACCCTGGAATGTCAGGAGCACCTGACAGTACGGCAGGGACAGGTGGTGGACGTCCGGGCGGAAAACGGTGCCGTCCGGCAGGTGGTACTGGCCACCGGCGCGGTGTACGATGTGAAAGCCGCCATTCTGGCCACCGGCACCTATTTGAAGGGCCGCACCATCATCGGTAACTGCGTGGAGGACTCCGGCCCCGACGGGCTGCACGCCGCCGGACCGCTGACGGATTCTCTGCTGAAGCTGGGCCTGCCCCTGCGGCGGTTCAAGACCGGCACTTCATAATCCTCATTCTTCCTTACATTTGCAGCTGCACTTCTCTTTTCTTTAAAAAATCGGCGGTGTCGTGATCCACAATATCTTTGCCGGGCTGTTACCGTGATTGTAAAGATAATGGCTCTTCGCACCATCCATATAAAACGTCTCATGCGCTTTCACTTTATACTTTTTGCCACCACGCACGATCGTAATATTTCCCTTCAGTACATAGCCAAATTCCTCGCCCATGTGCGGCAGATCGGTTTCGGTCTCTGCGCCGGGCTGAATCGTCACCAGAATCGGCTCGATATCCTTCTTCTGCGCGTTGGGAATCAGCCAGTGGATGGTCACGCCGTCGTCTTCCTTGACGAACACATCCTCCTTGCGGCAGACGGGATCATCCCCCTGCTCGTCGGAGAAGAACTCGTGAAACGAGCTGCCCAGCGTGGTCAAAATATCCTCCAGCGTGGAGAGCGACGGCGATGTCTGGTTGCTTTCCAGTTGAGAGATAAAGCCCTTGGACAGCTCGCAGCGATCGGCCAGCTCCTTTTGCGTCAGGTTGTTTTTCTGGCGGAGGCTTCGCAGCTTACCGCCGATGTTGATGCCCACAAAAACGCCCCCAGTTTAGTCATGCGTGACTTTCAGGTTAATATCGCGATGCAGATTAAAACATATTTCGTCCCCCGTGTCAAGCGTTTTGAAAAAACTTTCCGCGCGGTTCTTCGTTTTGTTCGGTTTTTGCGCTTCTCCCCGCGCGGTTTTCGCCGTTTTTTCAGTTATTCCTT
>ERZ772886.2639-NODE-2639-length-14032-cov-3.439222_pt1 | contig 14032 bp, 9 predicted proteins | sample MGYA00512128_ERZ772886 | MGnify/ENA primary metagenome ERZ772886 (study PRJEB29015, sample SAMEA2737698) | human gut metagenome | biome: human gut; feature: human-associated habitat; material: faeces | place: China | collected 2012 ... | reverse complement strand
GGCCTAGCAGCTGCCGCACCTCGCTCGCCGTATCGGCACTTGGAATTATGCGGTATTGCCCTAACTTTTATTTTCGCTCTCAAAATACTGCCTCGGCGTTACCCCAGTGTTGCGTTTGAAGAACAGGATGAACGCCGACGGCGAGGCAAAACCGGTACGTTCGGCCACATTTTTGACCAGTTCCCCCTGGGCGATCAATTTCTTCGCGTGCTGCAATTTGGCCTCGTCGATCTGGTCGGAAAGCTTTTTGCCGGTATTGATGCGGTAAAAGCGGGACAGATACGACGGGTTGAAGCCGGTCATGCGGGCAAGGGCAGTCAGGGAAAGGTCATAGTTTTCCACGTTGTCCTCAATATAACGGTTGATCCGCTTGATGATGGCCTGGGTGCTGTGGGTTTCGTTTTCCTCGCGCTGGCGGCAGGTTTCGGCGCACAGGTCGGTAAAGCGGTGCAGCATTTCCAGCTGGGTAGCGGCACCGCTGCGCAGGTAGGCGTTAAACAGGTCAAAGCAGGCCGTATCGCGGGCGGGCTCTTCTCCCAGCTGTTCGGCAAAAATTTCCCGCCGCACGTTTAGCAGCAGGGTGAAGAGCAGCAGCTGCTGTTCGCTGTCCAGTTGGGGCGGTTCGGCAGCATCAAAAAATGTTGTCTGCATCATGGTGCATACAGTATCCGCAGTGCCTGTGCGCATCAGCTGGTCCAACTGCTGCAACAGTGCCGAAAACTGGAATTGGTTCTGGATGGAAGCGCTGCCGGTGCCCAGCAGCAGATCCGCGTAAGTATTTTCGTCCACGATCAGCAGGCGGCCGGCGCTCTGGTCCACCATGCGGTAGATGCGGTTCAGCAGGCTGTACTGCTCGGCCAGATTCTCAAACGGTCCGGCGTTGCCAACCACCACGCTGACCGGGCAGTTGGCGGTATCGCTCAACTGCTGCTGCAACGCTTCAAACACAGCATACAGATAATTGGTTGCAGGCGGTTTTTCCGGCGCAGCACCTTGCAGCAACCACACAAAGGTTCCGCTTTCCGGCATCAGGGATTCAAACACCAGCTGCGGGAACTGCGCGGCCAGGATGTTATCCGCCAGCATCAGGCTTTGCAGATGCTCCGTTGCCTCGGCTGCGGTATCTTTGCCCAGAACCATGGCCACGGGGCGGGTGGGGTCCAGCGTCATCTCCAGATTGGGCAGGCTATGCTGGATCTGCTGCCAGCTGCCGCCGCCACGCACAAAACCTTCCAGCGCAGCGCGCTGCAAAAAGCCCTGCATGCGGGCATAACGGCGCTGCATTTCGCCCTGCTCCAGCTCGGCGCGTGCTTCGGCTGCGCACTGGGCGATCTCCTGATCGATCTTGTTCAGTACCACCTCGTCGCCTTCCATTTTGAGCAGATACCCATGGTACAGCGGCGATTTGGACGCCTGATGGATAAACTGGAAATCATCAAAGCCACTCAAAAACACGAAATGGATGTGCGGCCACAGCGCTTCCGTTTCCCGCTGCAAAGTCAGGCCGTCCATATCCGGCATGCGGATGTCAGACAACACCACATCCACCTTGTTGTTTTGCAGAATGGATAACGCGTGCAGGCCGGAAAAGCTTTTCAGCACGATCACATCACCGCCGTACCGGCCCTCAAACTGGCTGGCAAGGCCCTCTACAATATTTGGTTCATCATCCACAAGCAACAGTGTCTGCATGGCTGGTTTCCTCCTTTTGGGGCTGCCCGTTTTGCTGTTCGGTGTTCAGTGAGTGAGCGGGATGCAACGGCAGCCGCAGGCTGACCCCAAAGCCGCCCAGCGTGCCATGGCTCACCTGCAAGTCGCCACCCTGCATCTGCATACGCAGCTTTACGTTTTTCAGGGCGGTGCACTCGGCCTTGCGGTCAGTGCTGTTCAAGTACTGGGTCAGTTTTTCCAGCTCGGCATCTGGGCAGCTGCCGTTATTTTCAACATAAATATTCAAAAATTCAGGTTCCATCTTAAACCGCAGCTGGATCAGACCGTTCTCCATTTTTTCCACGCCGTGGTTATATGCGTTCTCGAACAGGGGCTGTAAAATAAAGCGCGGCACGGCGAGTTCGCGGTAAGGTTCCGGCAGGGGCTGCAGCTGCACCGTGATGCGGTCACCAAAGCGGATGGTCTGTATCTCGGTATAATCCACAATGTTCTGGTACTCCATCGCCAGGGTAACAACCGGCTGGGCGCTGCGAGTAATATAACGGTAGTAAGAGCTTAATTTCAGGCTCATCTCGGCAATGCCGTCGGTGTCCTCCATTTTGGCCATTCGGTACAAATGGTAAAAGCTGTTGTACAAAAAGTGCGGATTGATCTGCGCCTGTAAGTATTTGATCTCGGACTGATAAGCGAGCTCTTTATTATGATATGCCTGTTCCAGCGTGGCCTGCAGCTGGCTGCCCAGCTGGGCAAAAGCGTAATGCAAAAAGTCCATATCATTGCTGATGGCAGGCCCGCCGTTGGGGTCCGGCAGTAGCATCCCGGTCTGCTCCATTGTTTGCAGCTGTTTGGCGATTTGGCGGAACGGCTTTGTGATGAGCCGCCAGACCAAAAACAGAAAGATTCCTACCGCCAGCAGCATAATTATCGTCTGCACGCCGATCCACACTGCAAAGGAGGCTGTTACTTCCCGCAGTGCATCGGTTCCAGCATAACTGGCGGTCCACAAGCTCCACGAACCAACAGGCTGCACGATGCGCAGATATTCAGCAGCATCCACTTTGGTTTCCGTGCTACCGGTGAATTCATTCAACACGGCATCCTGGATATCCACCACCAGGGCGGCGGGGGCTGATGCGCTGCCGGGGCTGCGCACCGTAAAGATGTTGCTGCCGTCCGTACAATAGATGGCCGTGGTCTGGCCGTTTTCCGCATATTGGCTGCACAGGCGGGTCAGTGCAGCAGTGGAAAGTTCCGCCCACACCAATGCGGTGGATGTTTTATTGTTGAAACTTGTGGCGTCCGATACCAGATACAGCCGCCTGCCCACCGTCAGCACAGCACTGTGGCCGGGCGCAGCGTAATATGCTTCAATCAGCTGCTGCTCCAGGGCGGTGGGGTCGTTGTACGTGCCGGAAGAATGAATGGTTTTATTCAGCGAGGGAAAATACGCTGTGGTAGATTGGATCAGACTACTGGTATTCTGCATGGTGTATACCTGCTCTGTCATACGCAGGATGGAATCATACAGCGCGGGAAAGCTGGCCTGCCGCGGAGTAAGGGTCAGCCGCAGGGTGACAGAACGGGTCAGGGTATATTTCATCTGGGTGCGGATGCGCAGCAGCTCAGTGTTCAGCTGATCGGTAAAATCCGCAGCCTGGGCAGTGTAGGCGGCTTGCCAGTCCTGCATAGCGCTGCGGCGCAGGCGCAGGGTAACGGTAATGCCGGCAGTGTAAACCGCCAGCACCGAAACTAGAAAGATGCTGATAAGCCTGCGGGACAAATTGAAGGAAAGCTGCGGGGTGCGGTCCTGCGACATGGGGCGGGCCTCCTTTGAACAAAATTCGTGCGTTTTTACCATTATAGACGATTTTACCCACTTTGCAACATAACGAATTGTTGATATCGCATCATCAATTCTTTATAATGCCTTGCAGAAAGCCCCAAAACCCGTATGATGGAAGCATGAAACAACGCCGGGCCGCCCGCTGCCCCGGCAAAAAACGAGCCAAACGGAAACCCAGGAAAAGAGAGAAGGAGGCGCCCCATGCTGAACGATGCCCAGAACCGCAAACTGATCGGCAAACTAAAGCGCGCGCTGGAAGTGTTTGAACCCTATGTGTTCACCAAAATCGCCCAGCTGCCCTATACGATGTACGAAACTGCCGACCGGCTGGAGACTGTGCCGGATGCCACCCTGGCCGCTGTGCCCGAAACCCGCCCCACCGGCAAAACCTGGGGTGGTGAGGGCCGTTACTGCTGGTTTTTGACCCAGTATACCCCACCGAATGAGCTGGCCGGGCAGCCGCTTTACCTGTATCCGGAGCTTGGCGGGTACGAGGCCATGTTGTGGGTGAACGGCGAACCCTATGGTACCTTTGCCACCAAAATTGTCGTAACCCGCCATGGCAACCATTATTGCGACTGCTTTACCCGCGCTGCCGTTCCGGGCACCCCGGTGCAGCTAGCCATTGAATTTTATGCCGGGCATTATGTCATTGGCGAGCAGCCGTTTGAGGAACGCCCCCACCGGGATTTTCGGTTTACTGCGGACAAAATCTCGGTCTGCACCAAAAACCAGGATGTGCTGGACTTTATTCTTGACCTGCGGGTTCTGCTGCAGCTGGTGGAGAAACTGCCGGAAACTTCTTTCCGCCGCGCAGATATTTTGAACGTATTAACGCAGGTGCATCAGGTGCTGTACTATGACCCAACGGCCACTGATGCCGAGACCTGGCACACCAGCCTGGCCGCAGCACGCCGCGTGATGGCCCCCGCCCTGGCCCAAAAAAACGGTGGCAGTGCCCCCACCGCGGACCTTGTGGGCCACAGCCATATTGATACCGCCTGGCTTTGGCCGATGGACGAAACGATCAAAAAGATTGCCCGCACCGCAGCCAACCAGTTCAACCTGCTGGACCAGTACCCCGAGTATCGGTTCATCCAGAGCGCTGCCTACCACACCTGGCTGATGGAACAGCACTACCCGCAGGTATTCCGCCAGCTGCAAAAGCGGGTAGCCGATGGCCGGTTTGAGCTGAACGGCGCGGTCTGGGTGGAATGCGACTGCAACATTCCCTCCGGCGAAAGCCTTGTCCGCCAGTTTTTGTGGGGCACCCGGTACATCCGGGATAAGTTCGGCAAGGAGCAGCGGGTATTCTGGCTGCCGGATACCTTTGGCTACAGCGCCGCCCTGCCACAGATTATGCAGGGTTTTGGTGTGACCGGATTTTTGACCACCAAGCTCGCCTGGAACGATACCAACCGCTTCCCCTATGAAACCTTTGTCTGGAAAGGCATCGACGGTTCCAGCGTGGTAGCGCACTTTTTTGTGATCGATACCTGGCCCGACCCGGCTGGGCTGCTGGAACGCATTGAGGGCATTGGCTACAAGGACCACATTGCCCGCAAGCAGGCGTTCCCGGAGCGGCTGGTGGCCTTTGGCTATGGCGATGGCGGCGGCGGACCGCAGTTTGAGATGATCGAAGCCGCCCGCCGCCTGCAGGATCTGGAAGGCTGCCCCAAGGTCGAATATACCTCTGCCGATGCCTTTGTGCAAAAGCTCGAAGCTGCCGCCCCCACCCTGCCCGTGTATGACGGTGAGCTGTATCTGGAGCTGCACCGCGGCACCTTGACGGCCAAGCAGCAGATCAAAAAGAACAACCGCATGGCGGAAAACCTGCTGCGCATGTTGGAACTCTGCCTGACCCGCAGCGCTGTTGCCACCCACACCCCTGCGGACGGCACTGCCCTGCGCCCGCTGTGGAACTCCCTGCTGGTAAACCAATTCCACGATATCTTGCCCGGCAGCTGCATTGCCGCTGCTAATGACCGCAGCCTGCATGATATGGCCGAGATGCTGCACACCGGCAGCGAACTGCTGCGCAGCTGGTTTGCCCCCGCGCAGAACTGTTATACCGTGCTGAACCCGCTGGATGAACCCTGCCGCGATGTGTTCTACCTGCCGCAGATTGCCTCCGACTTTATAGCCCAGGAGCCCGGCGTGACGCTGCAAAATGTGGTTCTTGCCGATGGCACCGCCGCCACCGCTGTGTATGGGCTGGAACGCCCCGCGCTGGGCGCTGCCGTGCTGCATTTTGTTCCCGGTGAACAGCCCGCCCAAACCAGCCGCTTTGTGTATGACGGCAAAACGCTGACCACCCCGCTGCTGCAAGTACAGTTGGACGAGCTGGGGCGCATTACCTCCCTTGTTACCCGTGCAGACGGCATGCAGTGGGCGGACGGCCCAATGAATACCCTGCTGATGGCAGAGGATGTTTCCGCTGGCTGGGATGGCTGGGATATTGACGCCGACTGCATGATGAAATTGCAGCCCGCCGCCCGCCTTACCAAGCAGACTGTGACCGCCGATGGCCCGCAGGAGTTCCGCCTGCACAGCCGGTATGAACTGGGCACCGCAACAATCCTTGAGCAGGACATGATTTTCCGCGCCGAAAGCACGCTGGTAGAATGGCAGACCGTACTGCACTGGAACGAAAAGCACCGTGTGCTGAAAGCGGCATTCCCCACCAATCTGCGCGCCAAAACAGCCCGACACGAGATCCAGTTTGGCTACATTGAGCGCCCCACCACTGCCAACGATACCCGCGAGCAGGCCATGTTCGAGCGCTGCAACCACCGCTATACCGACCTTTCGGAGCCGGGCCGCGGGCTGAGCATCTTCAATGACTGCAAGTATGGCATCAGCGTTCAGGGCGGAACCATGGCCCTGACGCTGGCCAAGGGCGGTACCCGGCCCGATGAGCGCGGCGATGTAGGCACCTACACGTTCCGGTACGCCATCCAGCCCCATGCGGAAGGCTTCAGCGCCAAGGTTCCCCGCCGCGGCATGCGGTTCGACCGTCTGCCCACCGTGCTGGCTGCCGATGCGCCCTCCCCTGCCCTGCTGACCACCAGCTGCCGCAATGTAGTGGTAGAAACCGTAAAGCCCTGCGAGGACGCCCAGAACGCCATGATCGTGCGCCTGTATGAATGCGAAGGTTCCCACACTGCCCCCGTTGCCCTGCATCCCGGCTTTGCCGTGACCGCCGCCCACCAGTGCGATATGGCAGAAAACGCCCAATTCTCCGTTGACCTCACCAACCTTGCCCCGTTCAAACCGTTTGAGGTAAGAACGGTGAAAATCGAATATTGATAAAAGTAGGAGTTAGGAGGGAGGAGTCTGGAAATCATTGAAACGTTGGATTTGCCTGTCAGTATTGATACTGTCTGGCGTTTTCTTCAGAAAGCAGGATACCGCCGGAAGAAAAAGTCTCTTCATGCCAGTGAACAGGAGCGTCCCCGATGTGGCGCAGAAGAGAAAAGACTGGAACGGCCTTATATCTGGATTCAAGGCAAGTGACCTTTTGAAAAACTTTGGTCGAAGGTGAAGGCTTTCCTTCGTAAATTCAAGGCGAGGACGCTGGATGCTCTTCCAAATGCGATTCAGAATGCTTTTCACTCTGTGACTGTCTCTGATTGTTCCGGCTGGTTCCGCTTCTGCGGATATGCGCTTTAATTTTGAAAATTGCTATAAACGAACCATACGGCCTTACGCGTGGAACCCCGCCCACCGCTCCGGTGGGATGCTGGGGGCGGTGACAATGCACTCCGGGTCTGGGGCCAGCACATGGCGGGTGACGCGGAACAGGCCGGCGGCATCGCACAGGATGCAGCTGGCAGCGCCAAAGCGCGTGTTCTGGGCGGCTCCGCAGTCCAGGTAGGCTTGCGTCAGCTTGACGAAATCCTCTGAAATATGGGGCTGCTGGGCGTTGTAGTGGCTGCGCATATAAACAGTGTGTGCGCTGCCATCGGTATCCACGCTTTGCAGCTTCATAGGCTGGTCGGCCAGGCGGTGAGGCACGTTCAGCACTTCTTCAATGCTGTGGATATAGGTGTTGCGGGCGTGGGTAACGCCTACCAGCAGGATTTTGCCGCCCACATCTTTCAGGCGGTCATAGCAGCCGCCGGGGGTGCAGGGCGTGTTGCGCAGTTCCTCACCTGCGAGGTAGGAAACAGCCTGCTGCCCATACCCGGCCATGCTGTGGGTGGGGTGCAGGCTGCGTACCACACCGGGACGCTGGCGGAACAGCTCCGGCAAAATGCCCACGCAGCAGGAGGAGGTGCACACATCAAACACCGGGTTGGCCGCGTTGATGGTGCGCCAGGTGTGGGTGGGCAACAGCAGCAGCCCAGGCCGGAAAAACTCCATCAGGGCATCCAGCACAGTATCGGCACCGCCGTCCACCGGGCCGATGGACTTCATGGAAAAATGGATCAGAATGGTTTCCTGCCCGGTCAGGCCCATATCAGCCAGGTCCTGCAGAAGGTCCAGTTTGGTATAGCTCATAAAAAATCCTTTCTGGAATCAAAGCGGCGGTATGACAGCAGCAAGCCCGCAGGCGCATACAGGGGCGCGGTGCGGGCTTGCTGCTTTTTTAGGAGGAGGTGGAATGTTATAATTGGCAGCTCCGCAAAGAGCGTGTTACGCTTCTGCACCGAAGTAGGCCCGGAATTCAGCCAGCATGGCGCGCATTTCCTGGGCGGAGGCTTCATCATTCAGGGCGGCGTAACCGGCGCGGGCGGGGCTTGCTTTGGGGGCACCGGGGCCTTTGGAGCCGTACTCGCCAAAGTGAACGGTTTCCTCGTTGGCGGGGTCAGACCAGTTGTCCCACCCAAGGGGGATGATCTCATCGCTTAAATCGCAGTCCAGCCAGTACACGCGGGCATACTGCCGCCACGGGCGGCCCAGATAGACACTGCCTGCGGGGCTGTTGCCCTGCACGGTGCAGTTGGCAAACAGGTAGCCCGGCTTGCCCTGCGGCGTGCTGGCGGCGGCAATATAGCTGGTAACGCCGCGGTGAGCAACGGGCACAATGCGGCAATGGTCAAACACCGCGTTGGCCCCGCCGAAAATGAAATCAATGTTGCCGGAAATCTCGCAGTCACGGTAGTATTGTTTGGTGTCCAGCCGGGGCGTGTTCTCCCGCGGACCGCGGAAGCCGTTTTTCTGGCGCACGGCCAGCGGCAGGGGAGCGGTGAAGAGCGTATCCTGGTTGCCGTGCAGGGAAACATCCACCATGCACACACGGCTGGCATCGGCATATACCGCCAGCGCCTGGCCGCGGTCCGCACCATCACCGGCGGTGTTTTCCACGGTCAGGTGCTCCAGCCGGGCGCTGCCGCCGCCAAGGAAAAGCGTCTGGCTGCGAAAGGTACCGGTGCGCTCCTCGCCGGGCCAGGGGTCGCGCCCGGCGGCCCCGGCGGAGATCAAGGTCTGCCCCATCCCGGCACCGGTGATGATGTAATCCGCCAGTTCCAAAAACGGGCGTTCATAATAGGTCCCGGCCCCCAGCACAAAGTGAAGCGGCTGGGCGGGGTCCTGCGCGGCAGCAGCGGCGGTCAGGGTGGTAAATTCAGCGCTGCCATCCACGGCAACGGTTACAAGCTTGCGTTCCATATTGAATCGGTTCCTTTCACAAAAAGGCTTCCATGGTATCAGTGCAAATACTCCGGTCCGGTGGGGCAAAAAGAAGCGGCATTACACCTTAGAAAAACTGTTTGATAAAAGCAATATCGCTGGCAGCACGGGCGGGCACGGCTTCCTCGCGCAGAACGGGCAACGGCTGCGGCAGGGTGCGCAGCATGGCAAAGGCACCGGCGTAATCGGTGCAGGAATCTTCCAGGCTGGTGTGCAGCATGGTGCCGTCCGGCGCAAAGTTCTTGCCCTTAAAGTGTACGGCCTTGATTTTGTCCCCAAGCAGCTCGCCCATGGCGTCCCACAGGGGCTGCTGGTTGTCCTTGCCCTCAAAGCTGACCAGGTTGCTCATGTCCAGGATGACCCCCAGCGCGGGGCTTTGCATCATATCCAGGATGTGCCGCGCTGCCTGCGGGGTGTTGGTGCTGTCGCCAACAACGGGCTCAATGGCAACGGTCACGCCAAGGCGCTCGGCTTCCGGCAGAATGGCTTCCAGGCTTTTGCAGAGCATATATTGGGCGCGCTCGCGGGTGGTGCCGGCGGGCTGCTTGTGCATGCCGGTAGTCTCGGTGCCAATGCAGCCCGCGTTCAGCGCCTTGCACACGGCCAGCTGGCTTTTGAAATCCGCTGCGTTGGCGCTGCGCTGCACTTCGTCCGCGATGGCAAGCTCCACATAGGTGCCCAGCACGGCAACAGCGATGTTGTGCTTCTTTTGCGCTTCCAGCGTGTCCTGCACCAGCTGCGGGGTAACGTCCGCATAGCTGGCAACGCCGGGCACGCATTTTTTGTAGGCCAGCTGCACGCAGGCAAACCCGTCTGCGGAAACCTTGCCAAACAGCTCATCGGGCGTGCCCTTACCGTAATCATGCAGGCGGGCACCAACGGTAAATACGGCCATAACAGCGGAACCTCCTTACTGGATGATCATTTCAGTATAGGCCAGCAGCAGGGGGGCAACGCCCTTGGCGTCGTTTTCCACAACTGGCTCGCTGAAATAGTATTCCAGGCTGCCATCGCGGCGGGTGGCGCCGCCCAAACCGGCTACCAGGCAGATGCCGGACAGTTGCAGCTCGCCCTTATCGTTCACGCCCAGGTATTTGTCACAGGTACCATAGAATGCCTTTTCGCCGTAAGCGCGGAACCGCTTGGGCAGGTATCCCAGCCGCACGCCTTTGAGCACGGCGTAAGCGAACAGGGAGCTGCCGGAGGTTTCCAGATAGTTGCCCGGTACGCCGGCTTTATCAATGACCTGCCAGAACATGCCGGTCTCGGCGTCCTGGAACTGGATCATGGCCTCCACTGCTTCCTTGAACATAGCCATAATGGCGCGGTATTCGTAATACATCTGCTCGTCCATGCGCTCCAGAACATCCACCATGGCAACCAGGAACCAGCCCATGGCGCGCAGCCAGAAGTTTGCGCTGCAGCCCGTTACAGGATCGGCCCAGTACATCTGGCGGCTTTCATCATAGCCGTGGTAGTACAGGCCGGTTTTGGGGTCTCGCATGTACTTTTTGATGTTCATGAACTGCTTATAACTGTCCTGGCAGCCCTTCATGCCGTTGTAGCGGGTCTCGTATTCCATGTAGAATGGCTGCGCCATATAGGTGCCGTCCAGCCAAACCTGCCACGGGTAGATGGCTTTGTGCCAGAAATTGCCATCCTTGGTGCGGGGCTGGGTGTCCAGTTGGGCGCGGATGGTGTTGATGGCATCCCGGTAGCGCTGTTCGCCGGTCAAATCAACCAGGGAAAACAGGTTTTTGCCCTGGTTGATGTTGTCCAGGTTATGCTCGTTGGCGTCAAAGGTGTAGATCTCACCGCCATCCTTGACAAAGTAGTCTACAAAATCGCGGGAGAACTTCAGGAACTTTTCATCCCCGGTGGTCTTGTACAGGCTCAGGCAGGCGGTGATCATGCAGCCGTCCACATAGTTCCATTTATTGGGCTTGCCGCTGCGCACCTTTTCAATGTTCCACAGTGGGGCTTCGGCAGAGCTGCCGGCAATCAGATAATCCACATAATTGCCCAGGGTGGTCAAAATCTCTTCATGGGTCATGGCTTAATCCTCCTTAAAGCTGCCAACGTTGATAAAGTTCAGGCGTTCGCCTGCATAGCCTTCCAGTTTGACATTGTGGAAGTGAATCTCCTTCACGTTTTCGGCCCAGATCGCCAGCTTGCTGCATTCGGCGGCACCGCACATCATGGCGGCGTGGCCAGCCCCGGCGTTTTCGGCAAAGGAGATGCTGACATTGTTCATCTCCACTTTTTCAACCGGCTGCTCCGGCAGACCGCTGAACCAGCAGCCTGCATACTCGGCGTCGGTGGCGGTGATATTTTCCATCGTCAGGCTGCCCAGGCGGGGGGTAGCATCGTCCAGCGGCAGGGGTTCATGGCTCTGCACATAGTCGCTCTTGCCGTCCGGGTCACAGAAGTAGAACATGTTGATGACGAATGGGGTCAGCACATGGCGCATTTCCACGTTGCGGAACACCAGCCCGTCGATCACGGCGTTCTTGCCGCGACCGCGGCGGGTCTTGATGCGTAGGCCGCGGTCGGTGTGGTCCATCAGGCACTGGGTAACCACCACATTTTTCACGCCGCCGCTCATCTCGCTGCCAATAACCAGGCCGCCATGGCCGCGGTTCAGGTTGCAGTTGCGGATGGTCACATTCTCGCAGGGGGTATGCATCACAGTGCCAAGGAAGAGTTTGCCGGACTTGAGGGCGATGCAGTCATCGCCAACATGGATGAAATCGCCGATGATGTTCACATTCTTGCAGCTTTCGGGGTCAATGCCGTCGGTGTTGGGGCTGTCGGCGCGGTTGTGAATCTGCAGCTGCAGGATGTTCACCCCGTCCGAGTAGGTGGGGTGGATGGTCCAGGAGAAGCTGTTGCACACCTCCACACCGTGTAGGGTCACATTCTTGGCTTTGCTGGTAAAGAAGAGCCGCGGCCGCCAGGCGATAAGTTTCACCTTGATGTGCTGGTACCAGTCGCCGTTGTCGGCGTTGGCGTTGATGCAGCCTTCGCCGGTGATGGTCACATTTTCGGCATTGATGACATTGATCAAACCGGCAAAGCAGTCCAGCGGGTTTCCCTCCCAGCCGCCGAGATAGGCTTCGTGCTGCTCATCGGCGCAGGGCAGCACACCAGGCAGGATGGGATATTCGCGGCGGTCGGTGCCGCCCAGCAGGGTGCAGCCTTTTTCCAGGTACAGGGTGGTGTTGCTGCACAAAAACAGGCTCTGGGTGCGGTAAGTACCGGCGGGCACATACACCGTGCCGCCCGGCGGGCAGGTGGAAAGCGCAGCCTGCAAAAAGGCGGTGTTGTCGGTCACGCCGTCATTCACCAGGCCATAGCGGGAAGCATCTACAAAAAAGCTTTCCGCCGCGGTGGCAAAGTCCAGTGTACCGGTATCGCCATCAGTGGCAAGCACTTCCAGGTGGTAGGTTTTGCCGGGTTCCAGGCTGAACACGCTGAACACGTTGGTGCAGCAGGCTTCCAGCACAGTCTGGCCGTTCAGCTGAACCCGGAACGGGGCAGGGGCGGTATAGCAGGTGTTGTTTTGCAGCTCAAAACAGGCGCTGCGGGTACAGGCACGAACGAGAGCGAGTTTCATACGATGATTTCCTCCATAAAAAATGAAAAAAGTTTTGAAATTCAACAAGAAATGTGTTAAGATGAAATAAATCAACAAAATTGAAGCGCGTTCTGCCCTAAAATTGGCAAAAATGCTTGGGCGGGGCGTGGCGGGAGGTTTGAACAGGATGGTCAAGGAATATACCTATTCCCCCCATGTGGACTTTTATATTGATATGATCGACCGCGAGCATAGCTACGATATGGGAAGTTTCCACACACACCACAAATATGAACTGTATTATGAAGTGGAAGGCGCGCGGCGCTATTTTATTGAGGATTCCGCCTATATCGTCAATGCAGGCAATGTGATCCTGATTGGGGAAAACCAGATCCACAAGACTGGTTCGGTAGGGGATGGCCCCACCAGCCGCATTGTGTGCAATTTCAGCCGCGAGTATCTGCAGGAGATCAGCGGGGCTTTCCCGGAGATTGACCTGTTCGGCTTTATGAGCGAGGAGAACAACCACCTGCTGAGCAGCATCACGGTTAAGCAGCAGAACTATATCTACTCCATCCTGCAGCAGCTGATCCAGATGCAGGACGAAAACAGCCCCGAAAGCGCTGTGACCCGCAAAATGCTGCTGGCCACGCTGCTGTTGCAGCTGAAAAAGATGTGCGAAAACCAGCATGAGCTGGGGGGCGACAGCGGCCGGGTGACCAACCGCATCGTCAGTCAGATCCAAGGCTATATTGCGGAGCATTACGCCGAGAAGCTGACCCTGACAAGCATTGCCAACCAGTTTTACATCAGCCCGTATTACCTCAGCCGTCTGTTCAAGAAGACCATCAACCTGAGCCTGATCGAATACATCAACGGCGTACGCATCAAAGCGGCGCAGAACATGATCGAAAAGACTAACGAAAGCATTTCCAGCGTGGCGGAAAAGACAGGCTTTATGACAAGCGCGCATTTCCGGCGGGTGTTCAAAGATGCCACAGGGCTTTCGCCCCAGCAGTACCGCCAATATTTCAAGCGGGTAAACAAACCGGAAAAATAAGGCCAAAAATGTTACAGCACAAAACCACAACCCCCGGCGGCTGCCAACAGGCAGCCGTTTTTGTTTTGCCCCTAACGGATAAGCAGAGCAGGGGAGAGCGATGCAAAGGGATCAGCAGAAAAGGCACCATCATGTGCCGGAATACAGCGGAAAGCCGAAAGCTTTTTTATTCCGGCTGCATCCTGAATATAAGGGCATCACCGCACAATTCCCGCCTAACGGCTCAAGCACCGCTCCGGCGGCTGCG
>ERZ772886.2638-NODE-2638-length-14044-cov-4.972407_pt1 | contig 14044 bp, 10 predicted proteins | sample MGYA00512128_ERZ772886 | MGnify/ENA primary metagenome ERZ772886 (study PRJEB29015, sample SAMEA2737698) | human gut metagenome | biome: human gut; feature: human-associated habitat; material: faeces | place: China | collected 2012 ... | reverse complement strand
GCGCCTAAAAGTTGGACACAAAACTTTTGGGGTGCATGTCAAAACTTGTTAGACATAGTATATAACTTCAAAAAAACATGAGGGAGACTTGTTGGTTTATAGAAAAAATCAGCGAGACACTTAGAGAGAAAACGGCCTCGCTGAAATATACTTTTTAAGGGATGACTATCTCGACTTATCATTTTAATTCTTCAAGCAGACATTAGCAATAATCCCTATTTTACCCAAAGTAGTTCTAAAGAGTTTTCTATCCCATAAAAATATTAAGCAGATAATATATAGAAAATTTTCAATGCTTGAAAGTATCGTATCTTTCTGCATCTACAACAGACTGAACATACAAGTTACACCTGCCATTACAATGGCAACCATGCTCATAAGTTTAATCAGGATATTCAGGCTCGGCCCGGAAGTATCTTTGAACGGATCTCCAACCGTATCCCCGATTACCGTTGCCTTATGACATTCGGAACCTTTACCTCCCAGATGACCTTCTTCGACATATTTCTTGGCATTGTCCCAAGCTCCTCCGGAATTAGCCATGAAAACCGCCAAAACGAATCCGGCTCCCAATCCTCCGGCTAAAAGTCCCATTACACCGGCCACACCGAATATCAATCCGACAACGATCGGAATAATAATAGCCAGCAAAGACGGAAAGACCATTTCACGCTGTGCTCCACGGGTAGAGATCTCTACGCAACGGGCATAATCGGGCTCGGCTTTTCCTTCCATAATCCCTTTAATTTCGCGGAATTGTCGTCTCACTTCGTTGACCATTTTCTGCGCCGCGCGCCCCACCGCATTCATCGTCAACCCACAAAATAAAAAGGCCATCATCGAACCGATAAATACGCCGGCCAACACTTTCGGGTTCATCAGATTCACATCGTAATAAGTCATCATATCTTTCAAACCTGCCGAAGCTGTATCGACCACTTTCCCCCCGACCTCGAGTGTCGTATGTCCTAAACGGATCAAACCGATTTTGATTTCTTCAATATACGAAGCCAGTAAAGCCAAACCCGTCAACGCAGCCGAACCGATAGCAAACCCTTTTCCGGTCGCTGCGGTCGTATTTCCCAAGGCATCCAATGCATCTGTCCGCTGCCGGACTTCGGCTCCCAGTTCGCTCATTTCAGCATTTCCACCGGCATTATCGGCTATAGGACCGTAAGCATCCGTCGCTAAAGTGATGCCCAAAGTCGAAAGCATCCCCACAGCAGCAATTCCTACCCCATACAATCCCATCGACATATCGGTCATATCGAATTGTGCAGCAAATAAATAAGCCAATATGATACCGACCACAATCGTAATTACGGGTATTGCCGTCGAAATCATTCCGGTTCCGATCCCTTTGATAATCACGGTAGCAGGACCCGTCTCCGAACTTTTAGCTATATCCTGAGTCGGTTTGTAAGCATGTGAAGTGTAATATTCCGTCGCCTTTCCGATTACGATACCGGTCAGCAAGCCTGTAATCACCGAGCCGCAAATCCAATAACTCAGGCCCAGCAGATGAATCACCAGAAAACTGGCAGCCACAATCAAAACGGAACTGGTATTGATTCCCCGGTCCAATGCCCTCAGCAATTGCAACTGAGATGCCCCTTCCTTGGTTTTTACCATAAATATACCCAACAACGAAAGGATCACGCCGAAAGCGGCAATCAACATCGGAGCCAGGATTGCATTGAATTGTAATTCCGGCACAGTGATAAAAGCAGCAGCCCCCAACGCAGCAGTAGCCAGCACCGAACCACAATAGGACTCATACAAATCGGCTCCCATACCGGCGACATCTCCCACATTATCTCCGACGTTGTCTGCAATAGTTGCAGGATTACGGGGATCGTCTTCGGGAATTCCGGCTTCTACTTTCCCGACCAGATCGGCTCCGACATCAGCCGCTTTAGTAAAAATACCGCCCCCGACACGGGCAAATAAGGCTTGGGTAGAAGCCCCCATACCGAAAGTCAGCATGGTAGTCGTAATCATCACTGCTTTGTGGGTAGCACTGGCTTCTTCGACAAAGCAATCCAGTACCAGCCACCACAAAGAAATATCCAGCAAAGCCAGTCCGACTACCACCAAACCCATTACAGCTCCCGAACGGAAAGCCACTTTCAAACCGTCGTTCATGCTCCGGCTGGCCGCATTCGCCGTTCGGGCCGAAGCATAAGTGGCTGTTTTCATTCCGATAAAACCGGCCAATCCGGAAAAAAAACCACCGGTCAAAAAGGCAAACCATACCCAACCGTTCTGCAATCCCGGACCATAAGCCATCCAGGCAAAAAACAGACACAAGACCAGGAATACGAGCCCAACAATCTTATACTGCTGTCTCAGATAAGCCATCGCCCCTTTGCGGACATGGCCGGCAATCCGTTTCATGGTCTCATTGCCTTCCGATTCCTTCATCATCCCTTTGAAGAAAAACCAGGCAAATAACAAGGCGATTACCGAACAAATCGGTACAATCCAAAATAATTGATTTAACATAAGTAAAATAGATTATAGTGAATAAAAAAACGATAAATAACAAATACTTACAATCCCGATTTGTTATTTATCGTTCGTTATCAAACGTCTGGGGACGTTATTCTGCCGGAGTACCGGTAGCTACGCTCTTACTACGTTCTATAGATTGTAAGGCCAAATAATGATCTCCGAATTTCTCCAGATTATCCAGCTCGGTTTCAAACTGATCCTGATGAACTTCTTCTTCGGCAGTCAGTGTCTCGAATAATTTTTTAGATACAGAATCTGCATTGGCGGCACATTCGTTGGCCCATTTGTTGTAATCGTCTACACTATTCATTTCCATCTTCACCGCCTGTTCCAACATATCTTTTACCTCGGTCAGCTTTCTCACTTCTCCGGCCACTTTCATTTCTACTTCTCCCTTGAGGAATAAAATACGTTCGGCCAATTGTTCAACGTGCATCATCTCCTGGATAGCGATCCGTTTGAATAAATTGGAAACCAGATCGAATCCCATATCATCACACCGGAAATGAAAATACATATATTTGGTGTACAGCCAATAACTCATCGTTTACTGCTTTATTCAACAGTTCAATACTTTTCTCTTTCTTACTCATATGACTTATTTTTTATAATTGAAAATATGACTGATACAAAAATAGCATTTCCACAAAATTTAGCAAACTATTTTTAAATTATCTGTTATTTATTTTTAAGCCATTTTTTCAATAAGTTTTGATTCCCTTTGTAAAAACCGATCCGAATCGCAGTAAATGAATAAGCTCCTGTCAATACCGTCGTCAGTGTAATTACTCACTACTCCCACGAGCTTCCGGTATCCCCCCTTCATCTGACATCAGAGCTAACCGGCAAAGAAAATACAACCGGAAATTTGCAGTAGCAGGAAGCCAGACCGTCCGGATTATTTCCAGGTAGAATGTTATTTCTCAAATCAAGACCGGTCTGCAATTCAGTGATAACGTTAGGCGGAGGTGATCGGGATTGGAGACCATTGGAGCTCTGGCGAGTGTCGTCTTACTTTTTCTGAACGCCCGACCGGTGGTGTCTGACGGAAACGTAACGTAAAGTTTTTTGCGGAGTGAGGAGTTCCGCCGGTCAGTGATAGAAAAAGCCAGACGACCGACAGAAGCGACCGGGTCACCAATTCCGATCACCGAAGACGAATAAGTAACGAACTACCTTTATAAGTGTAAATATGTATATAACTGCCAAAATGCAAACGAAACTCTTTTTATTACAACATCAATAACTATTATCTACTGATACACAAACGTTTCCATTTGTATAAAATTATACATTTTGAACTTTCTATGTAAAAAACAGAAAAAACATTTGGAATTAAAAAAAATTCGTCGCTATCTTTGTTGCATAAAAATGATAAAAACATGAAGCGTTTATCCCTACATCTCCTGAATATTATTATTCTCGTGGTCCTTAGCCACGGAACGGAGAGGGGTATATAAACGAAAATCGAACCGAAATATAAATTGATCATATGCCTTTCTCCCAAACGAGAAAGGCTTTTTTTTTAACAGACAGAAAAATGAACAAAACAATGTATCGCCATATTATCGTCATTAACATTCTACTCGTGGTCCTGCAAAGATAACGAGAGAAGGGTGACGCGTATATACACACTATTTGTAGAAGCCTTTCTCTCGCCGGGAGAAAGGCTTCTTCGCATTTAAGAACTTACTGCACAAAATAAAAGAAAATGAGAAATAACCTTAGAAGCGCTGTTACAATGACAGGCCGTCGGATGGCCGGAGCCAGAAGTTTGTGGAGAGCCAATGGTATGAAAGACGAACAATTCGGGATGCCCGTCATCGGCATCGTCAACTCGTTCACCCAGTTTGTACCGGGTCATACCCACCTGCACGAAATCGGACAATACGTAAAGACATTAATAGAAGAACGCGGATGCTTCGCAGCCGAATTCAACACCATAGCCATCGACGACGGAATCGCCATGGGCCACGACGGGATGTTATACTCGCTTCCTTCGCGGGAAATCATCGCCGACAGTGTGGAATACATGGCCAACGCCCATCAGGTAGACGCTTTGTTTTGTATCAGTAATTGTGACAAAATCACACCGGGCATGCTGATGGCTGCTATGCGTCTGAATATTCCGACGATTTTTGTATCCGGAGGCCCGATGGAAGCCGGTAATTTCGACGGCAAGGGAATAGATCTGATCGACGCCATGGTCATGAGTGCAGACAGCCGTTGCAGCGATGCAGATATCGAGAAAATCGAGCGTTGGGCCTGCCCCGGATGCGGTTCATGTTCGGGCATGTTTACAGCCAACTCCATGAACTGTCTCAACGAAGCGTTGGGATTGGCGCTTCCCGGCAACGGTACCATTGTAGCCACCCACACTAACCGGCGGCGTTTGTTTGAAAAAGCTGCTTCATTAATCGTACAAATGGCCGGACGGTATTATTTCGAAGGGGACGATTCGGTATTACCCCGTAACATAGCGACCAAAGCCGCTTTCGAGAATGCCATGTCACTGGACATCGCCATGGGAGGATCGACCAATACCGTACTCCACCTGCTGGCCATCGCCCACGAAGCCGGAGTAGACTTCACCATGCAGGATATCGACCGCCTGTCGAGAAAAGTACCGGTACTATGCAAGGTCGCTCCCAACTCTCACTTTCACATCCAGGATGTAAACCGGGCAGGAGGTATCCTGTCTATCCTCGGGGAATTGGCGGAAGCCGGTTTGATCGATACCACGGTCAACCGTGTCGGATACAAAAATCTGGCAGAATGCCTCTCGAAATACAACCTGAAAAGCCCGAAGCTCACTCAAAAGGCGCAAAAATTCTATCTCAGTGCACCCGGCGGCAAATTCAGCCGGGAACTGGGTTCTCAAAGTAAAACCTATGCCCGCTTCGATACCGACCGTCGGATGGGATGTATCCGGGATGTAGACCATGCTTATTTCAAAGACGGGGGACTGGCTGTCCTGACCGGGAACATCGCCCGCAACGGATGTATCGTAAAAACAGCCGGAGTAGATGAATCACTGTTCGTATTCCGGGGACGTGCCAAAGTATTCGAATCGCAGGAACAAGCCATGAACGGTATTCTGAACGATGAAGTAAAAGCCGGAGATGTCGTCGTCATCCGTTATGAAGGGCCTAAAGGCGGACCGGGCATGCAAGAAATGCTTTACCCCACTTCTTATCTGAAATCCAAACATCTGGACAAAGCCTGTGCCCTGATCACCGACGGACGATTTTCAGGAGGGACTTCGGGTTTATCCATCGGTCACATCTCACCTGAAGCAGCTGCCGGAGGAGCTTTAGCCATCGTCCGGGACGGCGATCTGATCGAAATAGACATTCCGGCACGGACCATCAACCTGCTACTGAGTGATCCCGATATTGCCGCCCGGTTAGCCGCTCAAAAAAACTTCGAACCGGCCGGACGCAAACGTACGGTACCCAAATCCCTGCAGGCTTACGCCCGGTTCGTCAGTTCAGCCGACCAGGGTGCCGTCCGCATTCTATAACCCATAAGTTTTTACTTTTTATCTCTTTTTTCGTATGAACACTACTACACAATCTATCTATATGGAAAAGCAAGTAACAAAGACAACTTGTTTTTCGGGCTCGAAAGCGGTAATCGAAACCCTTCTACGTGAAGGAGTGGATACCGTCTTCGGGTATCCCGGAGGAACAATCATGCCGGTATACGATGCGTTATACGACTATCGGGACCGTCTCAACCACATCCTCGTACGTCATGAACAGGGGGCATTACATGCCGCCCAGGGCTATGCCCGGGTAAGCGGACGTCCCGGTGTCTGTATCGTCACTTCGGGTCCCGGAGCTACCAATACGGTAACAGGCCTTGCCGACGCGATGATGGATTCGACTCCTGTCGTTCTGATCAGCGGACAGGTAGGTTCCGGTTTCCTGGGCACCGATGCTTTTCAGGAAACCAACTTCGTAGGGATCACCCAGGCTGTAACCAAATGGAACTGCCAGGTACGGCATGCCGCCGATATCCCTGCAGCCATCGCCAAGGCATTCTATATCGCCCGCACGGGACGTCCCGGACCCGTCGTGGTAGATATTACCAAAGATGCCCAGCAAGAAATGGCCGAATATCATTATGAAAAGGTCAGCTTCATCCGGAGTTATTGCCCGTCTCCGGCCATCGATAAAGAAAAAATTGCAGAAGCGGCCAAATTGATCAATCTGTCCCGTAAACCGTTGGCTTTAATCGGCCAGGGCGTCATCCTCGGCGGGGCAGAAAAAGAACTACGTGTTTTCCTGGAAAAAAGCGGTATCCCTGCAGCTTCCACTTTATTGGGACTGTCGGCCATTCCTTCCGATCATCCCCAATTCGTCGGTATGTTGGGTATGCATGGGAATTATGCCCCCAATATAAAAAACAAAGAATGCGATTTACTGATCGCGATAGGCATGCGTTTCGACGACCGGGTAACCGGAAATCCCGAACAATTCGGCATCAACGCCAAGATCATCCACCTGGAAATCGATCCTGCCGAAGTGAATAAAATCATATATGCCGACGTACCTGTCCTGGGAAATGTCAAAGAGACTTTACCCGCCCTGACAGAATTAGTGGTCCCCAACCGGCATACCGACTGGATAGCGGAATTCAAAGCCTGTTACAACATCGAATATCAGGAAATCATAGAACCGGCGCTCTACCCCACGAGCAAGCAAATCCGTATGGGAGAAGTAGTCGACCTGGTATCGAAAGCCTATCACCACGACGCGATTCTGGTCACCGATGTCGGGCAACAGCAGATGGTAGCTTCCCGTTATTTCCGCTTCAAACATACGCGGAGTATCGTCACTTCGGGTGGATTAGGCACCATGGGATTCGGCCTTCCGGCAGCTATCGGAGCAAAAATCGGAGCCCCCCAAAGAGAGGTTTGCCTGTTTGTCGGTGACGGTGGTTTTCAAATGAACCTGCAGGAACTCGGTACCATCTTTCAATCCCGGGTACCGGTGAAGATTATCCTGCTGAACAATAGCTTTCTGGGTATGGTGCGCCAATGGCAGGAGCTCTTTTTCGACAAGCGGTACTCATTTACCGAAATGACTAACCCTGACTTCGGGGCAATCGCCCAAGGAAACGGTATCGCCTACCGGTGCGTGGAAAAACGGGACGAACTGGAAACAGCCATCCATGCCATGAAGGAACATCCCGGAGCCTTTCTGCTGGAGGTTCGGGTTGAACCGGAAGAGAATGTATTTCCGATGGTTCCTGCCGGTGCAGCTGTGGGGGATGTGAGATTGGAATAAAGGAAAAAGTTGAAAGCTAAAGGCTATAGGCTGGAGGCCAGGAGGTAGAGGAGGGGGAGAAAGGGAAAAAAGGGAAAAAAGGGAGAGAAAAAGAGATCATCGATAATAATAAAATAGAAAAATGATGCGATGAATAAAGAATATATCATAACGGTCTTTTCAGAAAACAAAGTAGGATTGCTAAGCCAGATCACGACGGTATTCACTTGCCGGGATATCAATATCGAAAGCCTGACGACTTCGGAATCGTCTATCCCGGGCATTCACAAATTTACCGTAGTCGTCATCACCGGTCCCGAAAAGATAGAGAAACTGGTCAAGCAGATCGAAAAGAAAATCGATGTACTGAAAGCCTTTGTTTTCACCCCGGATGAAGTGGTACAACAGGAAATCGCACTTTACAAAGTCACCCGGAGCAACAGTGTCGAAAAATTGGTACGCGACCACCATGTACGGATACTGGAAATCTGTGACGATTATATCGTACTGGAAAAGACCGGACACAAAGAGGATACCCAGTCTCTGTTCGAATTACTACAACCCCATGGAGTACAGCAATTCGTCCGGTCGGGCCAAATCGCGATCATCAAATCAAAACGCGAACTATTGAATGAATATTTACAGAAACGGGAAAATACGACGAAAGCGTAAACAACCCGGATCAAGGACAAAATAACACTAACAATTAAATCATTATTATTATGGCACAAATTAATTTCGGAGGAGTAAAAGAAAACGTAGTAACCAGAGAAGAATTTCCATTGGCAAAAGCGCTCGAGGTATTGAAAAACGAAACCATTGCTGTTATAGGATACGGTGTACAAGGTCCCGGTCAGGCCCTGAACCTGAAAGACAACGGTTTCAACGTAATCGTAGGTCAGCGCCGGGGAAGTAAAACCTGGGATAAAGCCGTAGCCGACGGCTGGATACCCGGCGAAACCCTGTTCGACATCGAAGAAGCCGCCCGGAGAGGAACGATCATACAATATTTACTATCGGATGCAGGTCAGATCGCCGTATGGCCGACTATTCAAAAACACCTGACTCCCGGCAAAGCCCTCTATTTCTCACATGGTTTCGGCATCACCTATAAAGATCGCACAGGCATCATCCCGCCGGCCGATGTCGATGTCATCCTGATCGCTCCGAAAGGCTCGGGTACTTCATTGCGGAGAATGTTCTTACAGGGACGGGGATTAAATTCCAGTTATGCCATCTTCCAGGATGCCACCGGCAAAGCTTGGGACCGGGTTATCGCTTTAGGAATCGGAGTAGGCTCGGGTTATCTGTTCGAGACCACCTTTCAGCGGGAAGTATATTCCGACCTGACAGGAGAACGGGGTACTCTGATGGGAGCGATCCAGGGCATTTTTGCAGCCCAGTACGACACTTTACGCGAACACGGCCACACTCCTTCGGAAGCCTTCAACGAAACCGTCGAGGAACTGACCCAAAGTCTGATGCCTTTAATTGCAGAAAACGGTATGGACTGGATGTATGCCAACTGCTCGACGACAGCACAACGGGGAGCACTCGATTGGTGGAAGAAATTCCGGGATGCCGCCAAACCGGTATTCGACGAATTGTACGGCCAGGTATCTTGTGGCAACGAAGCCCAACGTTCGATCGATTCCAACAGCCGGCCCGACTATCGTGAAAAACTGGAAAAAGAACTTCAGACCATGCGCGAATCCGAGATGTGGCAAGCCGGTGCCGTCGTTCGGAAACTGAGACCGGAAAACAATTAAAGCGAAAAGGCTAGAAGCAAAAAGCTAGAAGCGAAAAGTAAAAAGTGAAAGGAGATCGGCGAAAAAGCAAAAGATGAAAAGCGCCCCAATAACCTTCACTAATCCCCTGACTTCGTCACTACAAAAACCGCTATTTTATAATTACCTAATAAATAGGATTTTGTAAATTTGTGTCACCCTAAAATGGGTGACACGGAGCAAAAATGTACGTCAGGAAGAAGAAATATCCATCAGGCAATATCGGCATTATTGTCGTTGAGAAAACCAACGGCAAAATGAATGAACTCGTTACAATTGGCATTGCCAGCTCAGACGATGAGATAGACGGTTTTGTAAATCAGGGCAAAGAGTGGATTGAACGGGAGAAAGAGCGCAGACATCCTCGTCTTGACCTGTTCGGTGATGAACGCCGTAAGTGTGAGCAGGAGCGTATGGATGCTGAGCGGCTTCTGTCCAATATCACAAACATCACCGTCAATGGAGCCGACCTGATACTTGACCGCGTGTTTGACAATGTCGGATTCAGCCGCATAGATGATGGGATATTCCGCAAGCTGGTTAAAGCGCGTTTGTCTTATCCTGCGAGCAAATCCGCCACAGTGGAATATCTCAAGAATCATTTTGACGATGATGTAAGTCTGTCAAAGGTTTACAGGTATCTTGACAAACTCAGCGACAGTCAGCACCGCATCGTTCAGGAAATAAGCGTAGAGCATACCCGGAAGATATTGGGTGGTCATATCGGGGTGTTGTTTTACGACGTTACCACACTTTATTTTGAGTCAGATTATGAAGATGAGTTGCGCAAGACCGGCTTCTCCAAGGAAGGGCGGCACAAGAACCCTCAGATTATATTGGGTCTGTTGGTGAGTATCGGCGGTTATCCATTGGCCTATTGCATCCACGAGGGCAACAAATACGAAGGGCATACGATGCTTCCGGTCGTGACTGAATTTGTCCGCAAATATAAACTGGAAGATTTTATCGTTGTGGCAGACTCCGGTCTTATGAACTCCGATAATGTAGCCGATCTCGAAGCCAACGGCTACAAATATATAATAGGCGCGAAAATAAAGGCCGAGAGCAAGAAGATAAAGGAATGGATACTCAGCCAGCCGAAGAATGACTGTCAGATGATTGAATGCGACAAAGGAGAAGGTAAAAGGCTGTTGGTCGGATATACCTCAGACCGTGCCCGCAAGGACGCGTACAACCGCGACAAGGGTGTACGCAGGCTTGAAAAAGCCTACCGCAGAGGATCTCTCACCAAAGAGCATATCAACAAGCGTGGCTACAACAAGTTCCTCTCAATGGAAGGAGATGTAAAAGTAACTATCGACTACGACAAACTTGAATCCGATGCGAAATGGGACGGTCTGAAAGGTTATCTCACCAATACAGACATACCGGCCTCAGATGTGTATGCAGCCTATCATAACCTGTGGCACGTGGAGAGGGCCTTCAGGATATCCAAATCCAATATCGAGATACGACCGATGTTCCACTTTACACGGCGCCGCATCGAGGCACACGTCTGCATATGCTTCGTAGCTCTGAAAGTATATAAGGAACTGGAACGACTGCTGAAACTGGCCGACATCAATATGAGTGTCGACAAAGTGCTGGCACTTGCTCAGACCATCGTGACAATACAACTGACTTTGCCGCAAAACAAGCAAACCATCTCCAGAACAATGCTCATGAAACGACATCAACGTATCGCCCCATTATTTGAAGATGATTTTTGGGTGACACGTTGACGAAGTCAGGAAAAAGTCATGAAAAAAAGATTTACTATCGACGGCATGATGTGTGGTCATTGCCGTGCACACGTTGAAAAAGCACTGAACAGCATCGACGGTGTAAAAGCAATCGTAACGCTCGATCCTCCGGAAGCGACAATCGAATTCACAGATAAAGAATTTTCTTTAAACGAGTTACAACAAGTCATCCAGAATAAAGCCGGAGACTATAAATTACACGATTTGGAATAATGTACGCGCCAATCGCATGAATCCTCTAAAGTACCAGGACAATTCGGACAACCATTTATTATTATTCAACGATCCCCTTCAACGCCGAAGGTATGCCTGTTCGCTGATCATGATACTACTGATGACAGGAGTTGCCGAAATCCTGCATGAGAAAGAGATTATCTTTCCTGAAATAGCAGCTCTTATCATCGGCATGTGGATTGTCGATAAACGGGTATGGCATATCGAAGCCGGACAAATGTTATCGTTAATGACTCTTGGCGCCTGTACCGGTGTTCTCCTCCTGACTTCGTCACTACAAAAACCGCTATTTTATAATTACCTAATAAATAGGATTTTGTAAATTTGTGTCACCCTAAAATGGGTGACACGGAGCAAAAATGTACGTCAGGAAGAAGAAATATCCATCAGGCAATATCGGCATTATTGTCGTTGAGAAAACCAACGGCAAAATGAATGAACTCGTTACAATTGGCATTGCCAGCTCAGACGATGAGATAGACGGTTTTGTAAATCAGGGCAAAGAGTGGATTGAACGGGAGAAAGAGCGCAGACATCCTCGTCTTGACCTGTTCGGTGATGAACGCCGTAAGTGTGAGCAGGAGCGTATGGATGCTGAGCGGCTTCTGTCCAATATCACAAACATCACCGTCAATGGAGCCGACCTGATACTTGACCGCGTGTTTGACAATGTCGGATTCAGCCGCATAGATGATGGGATATTCCGCAAGCTGGTTAAAGCGCGTTTGTCTTATCCTGCGAGCAAATCCGCCACAGTGGAATATCTCAAGAATCATTTTGACGATGATGTAAGTCTGTCAAAGGTTTACAGGTATCTTGACAAACTCAGCGACAGTCAGCACCGCATCGTTCAGGAAATAAGCGTAGAGCATACCCGGAAGATATTGGGTGGTCATATCGGGGTGTTGTTTTACGACGTTACCACACTTTATTTTGAGTCAGATTATGAAGATGAGTTGCGCAAGACCGGCTTCTCCAAGGAAGGGCGGCACAAGAACCCTCAGATTATATTGGGTCTGTTGGTGAGTATCGGCGGTTATCCATTGGCCTATTGCATCCACGAGGGCAACAAATACGAAGGGCATACGATGCTTCCGGTCGTGACTGAATTTGTCCGCAAATATAAACTGGAAGATTTTATCGTTGTGGCAGACTCCGGTCTTATGAACTCCGATAATGTAGCCGATCTCGAAGCCAACGGCTACAAATATATAATAGGCGCGAAAATAAAGGCCGAGAGCAAGAAGATAAAGGAATGGATACTCAGCCAGCCGAAGAATGACTGTCAGATGATTGAATGCGACAAAGGAGAAGGTAAAAGGCTGTTGGTCGGATATACCTCAGACCGTGCCCGCAAGGACGCGTACAACCGCGACAAGGGTGTACGCAGGCTTGAAAAAGCCTACCGCAGAGGATCTCTCACCAAAGAGCATATCAACAAGCGTGGCTACAACAAGTTCCTCTCAATGGAAGGAGATGTAAAAGTAACTATCGACTACGACAAACTTGAATCCGATGCGAAATGGGACGGTCTGAAAGGTTATCTCACCAATACAGACATACCGGCCTCAGATGTGTATGCAGCCTATCATAACCTGTGGCACGTGGAGAGGGCCTTCAGGATATCCAAATCCAATATCGAGATACGACCGATGTTCCACTTTACACGGCGCCGCATCGAGGCACACGTCTGCATATGCTTCGTAGCTCTGAAAGTATATAAGGAACTGGAACGACTGCTGAAACTGGCCGACATCAATATGAGTGTCGACAAAGTGCTGGCACTTGCTCAGACCATCGTGACAATACAACTGACTTTGCCGCAAAACAAGCAAACCATCTCCAGAACAATGCTCATGAAACGACATCAACGTATCGCCCCATTATTTGAAGATGATTTTTGGGTGACACGTTGACGAAGTCAGGAAATGAAGAAAATGGTGGTTAAAGTTAAATTATAGATTAACAATCGGGAGAGATTTGCGTATGGAAAGGCATAGTTTTTGTTAGGCGATGTTAGATAATTAAAAACAATTTAAAGTATGAAAAAATTATTTACACTAGTTGTTGTTGTATTGATGGTTGTCGGTGCAAAGGCACAGACGGAAATTGTGGTCGGACCGAAAGTCGGTTTGAATATGACCAATATTTCGAATTCCGATAAGAAAAATAAACTGAGTTTCCATGTGGGTGGGTTCGCTGAATTCAGGTTTAACGATTATTTTGCTATCCAGCCCGAATTGGTGTATTCAAGACAGGGAGCCCGGGATAAAATCAATGGCGATAAACTTAAATTGCGGGCTAATTACCTGAATATTCCGGTATTGGCCAAGTTATATGTGTTGGATGAGTTGAGCGTCGACCTGGGACCGGAATTCGGTTTTGCCCTGAATGCTAAAGCAAAGTATAAAGATGGCGATACGACGGTCAAACATAAAATGAATGATATAAATACACTGGCCGTGAATTTTGC
>ERZ772886.2637-NODE-2637-length-14046-cov-10.355586_pt1 | contig 14046 bp, 10 predicted proteins | sample MGYA00512128_ERZ772886 | MGnify/ENA primary metagenome ERZ772886 (study PRJEB29015, sample SAMEA2737698) | human gut metagenome | biome: human gut; feature: human-associated habitat; material: faeces | place: China | collected 2012 ... | reverse complement strand
GTCAACGAGTACCTTGCCAAGCGCGACTCGGAGTGGATGGGCAAGGTCTACCGCTTCTTAGGACTTTCCGTCGGCCTCATCGTCCACGATCTGACCGCGGAGCAGCGCCGCGCGGCCTATGCCGCCGATATCACCTACGGCACAAATAACGAGCTGGGCTTCGATTATCTGCGCGACAATATGGCGATCTACAAACAGGAGATGGTGCAGCGCGGTCACGCGTTCGCCATCGTTGATGAGGTCGACTCCATCCTCATTGACGAAGCGCGCACACCGCTCATCATTTCCGGCAAGGGCGAGGAATCGTCCAAGCTGTATGAAATGGCGGATTATTTCGTCTCCCGCCTGAAAAAGCAGGTCTTCTCCACGACGGACAGCAAGGAGCTGCAGGATCAGTATGACTGCGATTACATCGTCGACGAAAAGGACCGCTCTGTTTCGCTCACGCAGAAGGGCATTGAAAAGGCCGAGCAGTTCTTCAATGTAGAAAATCTGGCCGACCCAGAAAACGCCACGCTCTCGCACCACATCAATCAGGCCATGAAGGCAAGAGGCCTCATGAAGCGCGATATTGACTACGTCGTCAAGGACGGCGAGGTCATCATCGTCGACGAATTCACGGGCCGCCTCATGTACGGCCGCCGTTATAACGAGGGTCTGCATCAGGCCATCGAGGCCAAGGAGGGCGTCAAGGTCGCAAGCGAAAACAAGACGCTCGCCACCATCACGTTCCAGAATTTCTTCCGTCTGTATGACAAGCTCTCCGGCATGACCGGCACGGCGCTGACCGAGGAGGAGGAATTCTCCGGCATCTACAATCTCGACGTCGTCGAGATCCCGACGAATAAACCCGTCATCCGCATTGACGACCCCGATGTTGTTTATAAGACCGAGGCAGGCAAATACCGCGCCGTCATCGCCCAGATCAAGGAATGCCACGCCAAGGGCCAGCCGGTTCTGGTCGGCACGATCTCCATTGAAAAATCCGAGCTTCTTTCGCAGATGCTCAAGCGCGAGGGTATCCCGCACAACGTCCTGAACGCCAAGCACCATGAAAAGGAGGCCGAGATCGTCGCGCAGGCGGGCCATCTGGGCGCCGTGACCATTGCGACGAACATGGCCGGCCGCGGCACCGACATCATGCTGGGCGGCAACGCCGAATACATGGCAAAGAACGAGCTGCGCAAGCAGGGCCTGTCCGACGAGCTGATCGCCGAGTCCAATTCCTTCGCCGAGACGGAGGATCCCGAAATTCTGGCCGCACGCGCGGCCTATACCGAAGCGTATAAGCGCTTCAAGGTCGAGACGGACAAGCAGGCAGAGCTTGTCCGGCAGGCAGGAGGCCTTTTCATCATCGGCACCGAGCGGCACGAGTCGCGCCGCATCGATAATCAGCTGCGCGGCCGTTCCGGCCGCCAGGGCGACCCCGGCGAGACGCGGTTTTATCTGTCCATGCAGGACGATATCATGCGCCTGTTCGGCTCCGAGCGCATTATGAACATGATGGAGACGCTCGGCATCGACGAGGATACGCCCATCGACGCCAAAATTCTCTCCGGCGCGATCGAAAACGCGCAGAAGACCGTCGAGGGCCGCAACTTCCAGTCCAGAAAGAACGTGCTGGAATACGACGACGTGATGAACGTCCAGCGTAAGATCATCTACGAGCAGCGCCGCCAGGTGCTCGACGGCGAGGATCTGCGGAAGAACATCCAGTCCATGATGCGGTTCTATGTGGATACCTACGTTGCCAGCGCCTTCGGCGAGCAGCCGAAGCTGGCCGACAAGCAGCATTTCTTCGAGATGATGACGCATTTCGAGCCCATCTTCTTCCCCGCGGGCACATGGCTTCTCTCCGACGAGGAGTTGGCCGCGCTCACGCGGGAGCAGGCGGAAGAGAAGATTTTGTCTCTCATGCAGCGCGCCTATGCCAAGCGGGAGGAGCAGTTCACGTCTCCCGTCATGCGTGAAATTGAGCGCGTCGTGACGCTGCGTGTGGTCGATGAATTCTGGATGGATCACATCGACGCCATGGACGATCTGCGGCAGGGCATCCGCCTGCGCGCCTACGCGCAGACCGACCCCGTCATCGAGTATAAGCGTGAGGGCTTTGACATGTTCGAGGCCATGAACGACGCAATTAAGGAAGAGATCGTCCGCCGCGTCTTCCTTGTCCGCATCAAGACGAACGAGGAGATCAAGCGCCAGCGCGTCGCAAAGGTCACCGGCGAGGGCGCGGGCGGCGACAAGACCGTCAAGCGTCAGCCCGTCGTCAAGAAGATCAAGGTCGGCCCGAACGACCCGTGCCCGTGCGGCAGCGGAAAAAAATACAAAAAATGCTGCCGCGACAAGGATCTCGCCGCCGAACGCGGCCAGAACGCGAATTAAGCCCATGTTTCACACCATTCACCACGGAACACTTGAATATCTGACCGCCGACGCGCTTTCCGGAAGCGTGCACTGCTTCTCCACGCGCTTCGGCGGCGTGAGCGAGGGGGCGCTGTCCTCCCTCAATCTCGGCACGCACCGGGGAGACAGGCCGGAAAACGTGCGGGAGAATTACCGCATTCTCGGCGCTGCCGTTGGCTTTTCGCCGGAGGAAACGATCTTTACCCGGCAGGAGCACACCGATCTTCTGCTGCGCGTCGGCAAGAAGGACTGCGGCACAGGGCTGGAGCGGGAGCAGACCGCCGTCTGCGACGGGCTTCTGACCGACGAACCCGGCGCGGCGCTCGTCTGCTTCGGTGCGGACTGCACGACGCTGCTGCTGTTTGACCCCGTGCGGCAGGCCATCGCCGCCGTCCACGCCGGGTGGCGCGGAACGGCGCAGGGCATCGCGTACAAGGCCGTCCTTCGGATGCAGGCGGAATTCGGCTGCGCGCCGGAGCACATTCATGCGGCCATCGGCCCGTGCATCGGCCGCTGCTGCTTTGAGGTCGGGCCGGAGGTGCCGGAGGCCATGCGGCGATCGCTCGGCCCGGACGCGGAAGCGGCAATTGAACTGCACGGCGAAAAGGCGCACGTCGATCTGAAGCGCCTGAACCGCATCTGGCTGGAAAGAGCGGGCGTGCAGGTGATCGACATCTGCCCGGACTGCACCAAATGTCAGCCGGAGCGCTTCTGGTCGCATCGCGTGACCGGCGGGAACCGCGGGTCGCAGGCCGCCATCATCCGGCTGAAAGGAGGCGCACCGGCATGAAACGAAAACTTTTGATGCTCACAGCGCTTGCGCTGTGTCTGGCCCTTCTTTGCGGCTGCACGACGATCGCGACGAGCGAATGGATGCAGAATCTTTTCCCCGTCGGCGACGAGGCCGTCGCCGCCCAGCAGACCGGCTCGGTCAACGGCTCGGAGGATAAGCAGGAGGTCAAGCAGGTCGTCACCGAGACGTATACGGCGCTTGAGTCCTTCGGCCTGGCCTACCAGCCGGATTACGGCCTGCAGCCCTATAACTGCCAGAGTCTCAACAACCGCATCATCTTTTCCTTCCTCTACGAGCCGCTGTTCGCCGTGACAAGCAGCTACGAGGCAGAACCGATTCTCGCCGAGAGCTATTTTGTCACTGACGACGGACGCACGACCACGGTGAAGCTCCGCTCCGGCGTGACCTTCCACGACGGCAGCGCCCTTACCGCGGCGGACGCGGCATATTCCATCGAATCCGCCGCAGGCTCGGAATATTACGGTTCGCGCCTGCGCTTCATCACTTCCGCCGAGGCGCAGGACGATTTGACGCTCGTGCTCTCAACGAGCGAGGCATATGAGTGCCTGCCGCTGCTGCTGGATATTCCCATCATCAAGTCCGGCACGAAGGACGAGGTCAGCCCGCCGGGCACAGGCCCGTATGAATTTGCCGAGACGAAGCTCACGCGCTGTGAAAACTGGTGGCGCGATACCGCGCCGCTGGTCGATTTTGACGAGATCGCGCTGACCGTCTCGTCCACTGCCGCCGACGTGCGTGATAATTTTGAGTATCAGAAGGTCAACATGGTCCTGACGGACCCGAACTCCTCCGCGTTCGCAGGCTTCCACAACGACTACGAGCTGTGGAACGAGGAGACGACCATCATGCAGTACATCGGCTACAACATGAACTCGCCCGTCTTCTCCAACTACGGCCTGCGCGGCGCGATTACCTTCGCCATCGACCGCGAGCAGCTGGTCGAGCAGACGCTGGGCGGCTTTGCCGTCGCGTCGACGCTGCCGTGCTCACCCAATTCCCGGTATTACGACGTGAAGCTGGCCAACAGCTTCGCCTATGACACCGGCTCGTACTACGACCAGCTGGCCAGCGCCTCCGTCGAGGACGCGACCGGCGACGGCATTCTCGACCTCTACGTCCCCTCCAAGGGCTATTCCGTCCCGGTCGAGGGCACGATGCTCGTCTGCTCGTCGAGCTATATCCGCGTGCAGGCGGCAAACGAGGCCGCGAAAATGCTCAATTCTCTGGGCTTCAACATCACGGTCAAGTCCATGGAGTATACCGAGTACAAGCAGGCGCTTTTACAGGGAAATTTCGACCTGTACTACGGCGAGGTGCGCCTGTCTCCGAACTTTGACCTTTCGCCGTTTTTCGGTGCGACCGGCACGCTCAACTACGGTGACCTGTCCGACAGCACGATGATGAACCTGTGCAGCATGGCGCTTGTCAACAGCGGCAACACCTATAATCTCTATAAGCGTGTATGCGAGCGCGGGTATATTACGCCCATCCTGTTCAAAAGCTACGCGCTCTATACCACGCGCGGCGCCGTAACAGAGCCGACACGCTACCTCGACTGGTTCCTGCCGTATACGGCGCAGACGGAAGAATAATGAAAAAACGCGGGAGGATACGCCCATGAAACGAATCCTGATGATCGGCACCGGGGGGACGATCGCGTCCGGGAAGACGGCGGAGGGCCTTATGCCGGAGCTGACGAGCGAACAGCTTTTGTCCTTCGTCCCGGCGGTATCGGCGCTTTGCCGGGCGGAATGCTTACAGCTTTTGTCGCTGGACAGCACGAATCTTGCCCCGTCGCACTGGCTGCTGATCGCGAAGGCCATCCGTGAGCGGTATGACCGCTACGACGGCTTCGTCATCAGCCACGGCACGGACACCATGGCCTATACCGCTGCGGCCCTCAGCTATCTCATTCAGGGGGCGCGCAAGCCCATCATCCTGACTGGCGCGCAGAAGCCCATCAGCTTTGACTCGACTGATTCCAAGGTCAATCTGACCGACGCGTTTTTATGCGCGTGCAGTGACACCCTGCACGGCGTCATGATCGTCTTCAACGGCAAGGTCATTCAGGGCACCCGCGCCTGCAAAACGCGCACAAAGAGCTACGAGGCCTTCTCCAGCATCAATTACCCGTATCTGGCTGTTTTGCAGGACGGCTGCATTCTGCAGTATATCGAAAACGCCTGCCTGCCCGAGCCGGTCTTCTATGACACGCTCGACGAGCGCGTTGCGCTCCTGAAGCTCATTCCCGGCGCGCGGGCGGAGCTTGCGGGCTGGATGCTCCGGCACAACGATGCGCTGATCCTGGAAAGCTTCGGCGTGGGCGGCATCCCGTCGTATGACGGGAATGACTTCCTGTCCGTGCTGGAGGAGGGCATTCAGGGCGGCAAGACCGTCGTTCTGACCACGCAGGTGCAGAACGAGGGCAGCAACGTCGGCGTTTATCAGGTCGGGCACAAGATCCGCGAATGCCCGCAGGTGCTTGAGGCGTTCGACATGACGACCGAGGCCATCACGGGCAAGCTCATGTGGATCCTCGGCCAGACCAGGGCCCCCGCCCAGATCCACCGCCTGTTCTACACCCCGGTCGCGAACGACATTCTGAATTACCGCACATGAAAAACCGCCCGGCGCGGTGAAAACCCCCATTTGTTAGCCAGGTATGGGAAAAACCTGATACTAAGAAATGGGGGTTAACTATGTCCAGGGAGAATACACCGGAGTTCGGGAAGCTGGCTGCGGGAACGACTGAAGGGCCTGCCGCCTGCGATTCACAGACGGCAAGCCCTTTTGGCGGCTTGATTCTTTGTCGTTCGAAATTTTGCCTGACCTTTTGGGGACGCTTCCCGTGCGCGGCGGCCCGGTTTTTTTTCAGTCGCCCATCAGCAGGTCCATGACGTACATTTCGAGCTTTTCGAAGTTCTGCTCCTTGACGCAGGCGGCCTGGAATTCGTAGTCGAATCTCTTGACCTTGGCCAGCAGCTTCTCGAAGATCTTCTTGGAGTTGATCAGATGGCGGTAGCAGTCCTCGTCGGGCTGGGTGCGCATGGCCTTGACGTCGAGGCCGACGCATTCAAAGTTGCCGCGGTCGCCGAAGTTGTTTTCGTACAGCACCTTGACCTGGTTGAACGCGTTGCGCAGGTTGTCGACGCCGAACGCCTTGTCCTGGTCGTAGCGGCAGCCGTTCTGGTCGTTCAGATGCACGCCCCACAGCTTATCGAGCGCCAGCGCGAAGCCCATGTCGTTCGCGGGATCAAGACCGGCGAGGATGGAGTGCGCGGATTCGATGCACAGGCCGACGCGGCTCGGATCGACGGTGTATGCGCCGACGGCCAGCGCGTGACCGGCAGTGCCGCAGATGGAGCGGTCGATGGGTTCATTGGGCTTCGGCTCGACAAGGATGAGCGCGTCGTCGCGGTAGGTCAGGATGTCGTTGAACGCGTCGCGCAGCTGGAGGGTCATTTCGACGGGGTTCTTGCCCTCGGCGCAGAGCGTGCCCTCGCGGGCCAGCCACAGCTGGATCTTCTTGGTGCCGAGCGCCTTGGCAATGTCGCAGGAGCGGCGGGCGCGCCACTGGGCAAATTCACGGTCTTCCTTGCGGGAGGCGGTGAAGCCGCCGTCATTCGTGCGCTTGTCGAACCACAGACGCGGCGCGACGAACTCTGCAAACAGGCCGTATTTGTCGAGCATCGCCTTGACGTCCTTCGCGTAGTCGATGATCTGCTTCTCGGTCATGTTGTTCATGTCGGGAACGGCGTCGTCGTCATGGAACTGCATGCCGGCCAGGCCGATCTCGGCATATTTCTTCATTTTCTCTTCCAGCGGAATGCTCTTGCGGTGGCCGGGGCCAAAGGTTTCGTTGCCCTCGTGGACGTTCCACGGGCCTGCGGTAAATCTGAATGTTGCCATGTCTGCATCCTCCTGTATCAATTGTCTGGTTTCATACAAATATGTGCTTGAGGGGCGGGCGGCTTTTACCGAAAGCCGCCTCCGGATAGCTCCATCATAGCGGAACAGGCTGTTTGTTCAATGTTAGACTTGCTTTTTTTATCCGACAATCTTGCGATTTTAAATTTTTCGGTAGACTTCCACAAATTCCTTTGCCGCAATTTGTCATGATGCACAAGGACTTTTTTATCCGAAATATCTTCCAGGGGAGCTTGTGCGCGGCGGTCAGACTTCTTATAATAAACAAAAAAGTTCGGAGGAACAGACCATGCATATGGCAGACGCACTTTTATCTCCTGCTGTTGCCGTTACGATGTACGCAGCCTCTGCTGCTGCGGCGGGCGGTTCGCTCGTGCAGCTGCGCAGGGAGGAGCTTGCCGCACCGGAGACGGCAAAAAAGAAGCTTCCGACAATGGCGGTCATGTCCGCGCTCGTCTTTGCCGGGCAGATGATCAACTATACCATCCCCGGCACAGGCTCGTCCGGGCATCTGTGCGGCGGTATGCTGCTGTCCGCCATGCTGGGGCCGTGGGCAGGCTTTTTGTCCATGATCGTCATTCTTGCCATTCAGGCGCTGTTCTTTGCTGACGGAGGGCTGCTTGCGCTGGGCGCGAATGTCTGGAACATGGCGTTCTACGGCTGCTTTGTGGGATATTTCCTTATCTACCGGCCCCTGATGCGCGGAAATCTTTCCGCGGGCAAGGCCCGGCTGCGCCTGACGCTTGCGTCGGTGCTCGGCTGCGTCGCAACGCTGCAGCTCGGCGCATTCTCCGTCGTGCTGGAAACGACGCTCTCCGGCATCACGGCGCTGCCGCTCGGCGCGTTCGCGGTGCTCATGCAGCCGATCCATCTGGCGATCGGTCTGGTCGAGGGGCTGATCACGGCGGCGGGCTGCCGCTGTGCCTCGCGGGTGTGCCGGAATTGTGAATCTTGCATTGCCGGGCTGCATACAGTATAATGGGAGTGTCCGGGAAAAAGAAAGAAATAAGAGGATTCAGAAAGGACTGTGTAATTTATGGATCGTGCAGAATTAAAGGCCCGCGCAAGAGCGCAGCTCGGCGGCGGTATTTTTCAGAATCTCTGGATGATGGGTCTGGCCGTGTGCCTGCTGATCGGCCTGCTGGAGTCGGCTGCCGCCGGGATCATCCCCGGTATCGGTGCGCTGCTCGTGGTCGGCCCGCTGGAATACGGCATGGCGTATATCTTCCTCAAGCAGGCGCGCGACCATCAGCCCGTGCAGCTGGGCGATATGTTCCGCGGCTTTCAGGATGATTTCGGTGGAACGTTCCTCATCGGCCTTATGACGTCGCTTTTCACGTTCCTGTGGTCGCTGCTGTTCGTCATCCCCGGCATTGTCAAGGCGTATGCCTATTCTATGGCATACTATATCAAGCTTGATCATCCCGACTACGGCTGGAACGCCTGCATCACCGCAAGCCGTCAGCTGATGAACGGCCACAAGTGGGAAAAATTCGTGCTCGACCTGAGCTTTCTCGGCTGGATCATCGTCGGCTCTTTGTGCCTCGGCGTCGGCACGCTCTGGGTCACGCCGTACATGGAAGCGGCAAACGCGCAGTTCTACGAATACGTTCGCACCTGCCCGTCCGTGGCGGAGGGCTGACCGGCGCTGCGCAATATGGCAAAAACGGGACTCCGCTGCCTGCGGAGCCCCGTTCTTTTTTGCATTTTTATCCGTCAGCCCTTGTATTTCAGCGCCCGGATCGCGTTCAGGACGGCGAGGACCATCACGCCGACGTCGGCGAAGATGGCGGCCCACATATTCGCGACGCCGGAGGCGACGAGCGCGAGGCAGCCGAACTTCACGACCAGAGAGAACACAATGTTCTGCCGGACGATGCCGATGCACTTGCGGGAAATTTTGATGGCCTTTGCGATCTGCAGCGGGTCGTCGTCCATGAGGACGATGTCGGCGGCCTCGATGGCTGCATCGGAACCCATCGCGCCCATTGCAATGCCGATGTCCGCCCGCGTGAGGACCGGCGCGTCGTTGATGCCGTCGCCGACGAAGGCCAGCATATCGTTTTTGCCCTTCGCGGCCAGCAGCTTCTCGACCTCCGCGACCTTGTCGCCCGGCAGAAGCTCACTGCGCACCTCGTCGACGCCAAGCTCGGCAGCTACGCTGTCGGCCACGCGCTTTGCATCGCCCGTCAGCATGACGGTCTTCTGGACGCCCGCGCGCTTCAGCTGCTCGATGGCTTCCTTCGAATGCGGCTTGACAACGTCGGAAATGACGATATGTCCCGCGTACTGGCCGTCAACGGCCATGTGGATGATCGTGCCGGTGCTGTGGCAGTCGCAGTATGGAACGCCCAGCTTTTTCATCAGCTTGCTGTTGCCTGCGGCGACCGCGTGCCCGTCGACCGTGGCGGTGATGCCGTGGCCGCTGAGCTCTTCGATGTCCGTCACGCGGCTGCGGTCAATTTCCTTGCCATAGGCCTTCTGCAGACTCTTGCTGATGGGGTGCGAGGAGGCGCATTCGGCCAGCGCCGCGTATTCCAGCAGCTGCTCCTCCGCCAGCGGGCTGTGGTGGACAGCCGTGACCTCAAACACGCCGCGCGTCAGCGTCCCGGTCTTGTCGAACACGACGACCTTCGCTGCGGACAGGGCCTCCAGATAGTTTGAACCCTTGATCAGCACGCCCTCCCGGCTCGCCCCGCCGATGCCCGCGAAGAAGCTCAGAGGAATGCTGATGACCAGCGCGCACGGGCAGCTGACGACGAGGAACGACAGTGCGCGGTAAACCCAGTCGGTCCAGTTCGCGTCAGCCCCCGCAAGCATCCGGCCCAGCGGGACCAGCACGGCCAGCGCCAGCGCTGCGGCGCACACGGCAGGCGTGTAGACCTTGGCAAAACGGGAAATAAACGTTTCGGAGCGCGACTTGCGGGAGCTTGCGTTCTCGACGAGATCGAGGATCTTCGAAACGGTGGACTCGCCGAATGCCTTTGTTGTGCGGATCTTCAGCACACCGGACAGATCGATGCAGCCGCTGATGATCTCGTCGCCCGCCTTGACGTCGCGCGGCAGGCTTTCGCCGGTCAGCGCGCTGGTGTTGAGACTGGATGTGCCCTCGACGACCACGCCGTCGAGCGGCACCTTTTCGCCCGGCTGGACGACGATGATGCTGCCGACCGCGACCACGTCCGGGTCGACCTGCGTCAGCTGACCGTCCTGCTCAATGTTCGCGTAGTCCGGGCGGATATCCATCAGTGCGGAGATATTCTTCCGGCTCCTGCCGACGGCGTAGCTCTGGAACAGCTCGCCGATCTGGTAGAACAGCATAACGGCGATGCCCTCGACATAGTCGCCGCTCTTCGTCCAGATGGCGAGGAAGAACGCGCCGAGCGTGGCCAGCGTCATGAGGAAGTTTTCGTCAAACGCGCGTCCGTTGAGAATGCCCTTTCCGGCCTTGCGCAGAATGTCATAGCCGATGACCAGATACGCGGCCACATAGGCAAGCAGCTGCGGGATGCCGGTGATGGGGATGAATTTCAGCGCAATGAGCATCACGGCGGTGATGAGGATGCGCACGAGCATTTTTTTCTGTTTCTTTGTCATAGCAAACACTCCGTTCCGCGCTGCCGGAGCAGCAATTGCAGCTTAAAGCTCGATCTCGCAGTCAGGCTCGACCTTTTTGCAGGCCTTGAGCACGGCCTTCATGGTCTTCTTCTCGTCTGCGCCCTCGGCGAATTCCACGATCATCTTCTGCGTCATGAAGTTGACGGTCGCGTTCGCAACGCCCTCGGTCTTCTTCGCGGCTTCCTCCATCAGGTTCGCGCAGTTTGCGCAGTCGACTTCGATCTGGTATGTCTTTTTCATGGTCAGGACCTCCGTTTGAAATTTTGAATTAAACGCTTGCTTAATCATTACATCCGCAGTATACTGAGAAAAACGCCGGAAATCAAGCCCTCCGGGGATCTTGCTTCCAAACGGGCGAACGGAATGTCCAAAATGGACAAAGGAGATGGGACAAATGCCGGAATTCTCTCTTCCGCACGACCACGGCGCGCACGGACACACGGAGGATCTGTACCGGGAGCTGAAAAACGTGGAGCACTTCGGCGCGGTGTGCGATATCTTCAAACAGCTGAGCGACCCGACCCGCGTGCGCATTTTCTGGCTGCTCAGCCACCGGGAGGAGTGCGTCATCAACATCGCGGCGCTGCTCGATATGTCCAGCCCCGCCGTCTCGCACCATCTGCGTTCACTTGCGCAGAGCGGGCTGATCGAAAGCCGCCGGTGCGGCAAGGAGGTCTATTACAAGGCGGGCGACACCATGCAGATCAAGCTCCTGCACGAGATCGTCGAGCAGGTCATGCAGATCGCCTGCCCGGAAAAGGCCGTCGACTATCAGGACTCGCAGGAGCAGATCATCCGCCATGTCCACGACGAGCTGACGGCCAATCTCGCCGAGCGCGTCACCATTGAGGAGCTGTCGCGGAAGTATCTGATGAACACGACGACGCTCAAGCGCTGCTTCAAGCAGGTCTACGGCGAGACGATCGCCGCGCACATGAAAAAGCACCGCATGGAGCAGGCCGCGTCCCTGCTGTTAAAAACGCAGAATGACATTGCCGCCATCGCGCAGGCCGTCGGCTACGAGAGCCAGAGCCGGTTCACGGCCGCGTTCAAGGAGACATACGGCGAGCTGCCGACAGAATACCGCCGGAGGCGGTCATAAAAATCAGAACCGGCAACGGCTTTCTGCCAGGTAACGACAGAGCCGTCCACCTTCGTGGCTCCGGTGCTTTCCCTATTGTAGCCGATGCCTTGTTCATGATTGTTCTTCCAATAGCCGGCGGTCACGGTGGTGTAGTTATTTCCCAAAAAGCCGCCGATATGTACTTTGCCAGTGCTACTACCCGTACTGGTTACGTTGCCCGTGGCATAGCAGGCAAGGACGCTGCTTCCTGCGTTGAATCCCACCAGACCGCCGCCAAGGATATTATCTATGGGGTCTATTTCTATGGTCACGTTGCCTGTGGCATAGCAAGCGGCCATGGTGGCACCCGAATTCGTCTCACCTGCCACGCCGCCGACCTGGACCATTCCCTTCACTGTGGCGGAGGAGCTGCATCCGGTGATGGAAGCCTCCCATTGAATACCCACCACACCGCCGGCGCATATCGTGCCGCTGACGCTGCCCGACACCGAGCAGTTTTCAATGGTGCCTCCCCAGCTAAATCCTGCCACGCCGCCGGCATAGCCCAACCTGTGATTGCATGTTATCTGTATGCCATCCATCACCACGTTCTTCACCGTGCCAGCTTTACCGAGCCTGCCGAACAGACCCACATATTGGTCATTTGTCGTAACGGTCAGCCCCATGATGGTATGGCCGCCGCCGTCGAAGGTGCCGGTGTATGAGTTATAAAAGTTTGTGCCTATCGGTGACCAGTCTTTGCCCGTGAGGTCGATGTCGGCGGTGAGGGTGCAATTTATCGATCTGTCTTTTTGTGCGGCTTCGTTCCATGCCAGCAGGCCGTCGGCGTTATAGACCGTGTAGGTATTGGTGTTGCTATCGTAGATGTAGCCCAACTCGGCTGCACCACTCTCGCCGCCGCCGTCAGCCCAATCACCGATGGTGCAACCCTCTAATGTCAAGCCAGTGGCGTTCACCTTAACGGTATATTTATAGCGGCTGCCCGCTTCTAATACGACGTTGTTCTGCGGACGGAAGTAGAAGGTGCCGCCGCCGAGTTCCACCTTGACGAACGGTTTGCCTGCCGCAACGGTCTGCGGGGCGGTCAGTGCCTCGTAGGTGTTGCCGCTTGCGTTGTAGGTCTTGATGGCGGTCGGGTTGCCGTTATCGGCAGACAGGCTCACGAGGCTCACCGTGGCACCGGCGACGCTCGTGAATCCCGTGCCGGGCTTCAGTTCGATTGTCACGCGTGCCGTGCGGTGGGTAAATTCAAGTGTCGGGTCGTCAAATTTCACCGTCTGGTTTTCGGCAGAGATGAAGTCGCTGTTCTGGAAGTCAGCCAATTGGCTCTGGTCTTCAGCCACCTTCACGGCAGGCATCTGGGTGATGTCAGCATTATTGAAGGGCCACCATGCCGATACGGTAATCGGGTCGCGGCTGGTCCAGTAGTGTGGGGCGTTCTCGCGTGAGAGCGTGGCACTCTTGAAATCGGTAGAAGCCGTTACGGTGTATTCCTTTACAGCGTCGCCCATCTTGAGTGCCACAGTCTGTACGCCCTGCCAGTCGCCGTCCACGGTGGCGCGGGTTGATGGGGCTGCCTGCGGCGTTGCCTCTACGGACAGTCCAGTGGCACGGATGAATACGGGGTATTCACCTTCGGGCAGACGGTTGTCGTCGGTCAATTCGTCCTGCGTGCAGGCAGCGAGGGCGAATAGTAGCGCGGTGGCTGCGGGGATAAATAATCTATGTCTCATAATTCTTCATTCTTAATTCTTAATTATTAATGTTTTATAGGTCTGCGCCCACTTCTCCGCCGTCTATATCGTTCCACTTTGCAATGGTGGCTTCGCTGACTTCAAGGACTTTGTTGCGTACCTTGACGGTATAGGTATAGTTGTTGCCCGCCTGCAGTGCGCCTTCGGGCACGGTGAGTGTGGCATGATATTCCTGACCTTTGTAATTCACAACCAACGGCAGGGATGCAACTGTCTGCGGGAAGAGGATGATCGATGACGTGAGATTGCCGTCTGCCAGATTCATGGTCAGTTCTCCGGTCTGTGCCCCGTTGTCTGCGGTGGCAATACCGTCGGCCGTGTTGAACGTACCGGTGAGTAACAATCCGTCCAGCGTGTAACGTTCAGGCTTGACCACGCTGAAATTCACGCCGTCGCCCGCCTCGAAGGTAAGGGTTATCTGGCTCATGCGGTGGTGGAAG
>ERZ772886.2628-NODE-2628-length-14091-cov-5.898547_pt1 | contig 14091 bp, 15 predicted proteins | sample MGYA00512128_ERZ772886 | MGnify/ENA primary metagenome ERZ772886 (study PRJEB29015, sample SAMEA2737698) | human gut metagenome | biome: human gut; feature: human-associated habitat; material: faeces | place: China | collected 2012 ... | reverse complement strand
GATTGTTTCTGCAAATCATGGAGGAACTGGACAAGGCAGAGCCTATGAGCCAGACTGCCATCCTTTCAGAGTTGATTCTGGGCTTCATCCACTTCCGGCGCAGCAATCAGCAGGTCGCCTGCTTGAATGATGTGCAGGAGGGCAAGGCCAGCGGCGGAAAGTTCGATGCCGTTTATCAGGTCGCCGATTACATTTCAGATCACTTTCAGGAATCACTCTCGCTGGACAACCTTGCCGAGCAGTTCTATATCAGCAAGTATTATCTGAGCCGTTCCTTTCACGAGGTGACCGGCTTCGGCATCAACGAATATGTCAACATCCTGCGGGTAAAAAAGGCGCAGAGCCTGTTGGAAACGACAACGCTTTCCGTTTCCGAGATCGCAAGCCGTACCGGGTTTGAGAGCATCACCTATCTGGGGCGTGTGTTCAAGAAATATCAGCACGTTACGCCTGCACAATATCGCAAATCGCTTACTTCAACCAAACACACTCTGATAAACTGCTGCCAAAATACCCTCAACTTTACCATTTTCTTTCTCCACACCGAATACATCCGATTTAAATGAATCCTCCATGTGTGAAACCATTTTTTTTACATTCCTCATATGTTATTTTATATATAGGCCTGTTTCCCACTGGTTTTTTAAGAGATTGATGATCATATTGGTCTAAAAGCATTAATGCATCTGTATACGAGGTAACAGCCTTTAAAATGTCCGATTCTTCAACCTCCAATGTGCCTGCAAGCATCTTTGTTTGAATATCAACAGTTCTTTCAAGTGCTTGCAAGCGTTTTTCATTAATAGCATAACCTTGAATCACATATTTCTTTAAAACAGAATTAGCCCATCTACGAAATGCGATGCCTCGTTTTGAATTAACACGATATCCCACAGATAATATCATATCAAGATTATATATCTTAGGTTTTCGTCCTCCGGAACTTTTATCGGAAAAACCGATAGAAGTCTCATCCAACTCGCCTGACGATATAATATTATTGATATGTTCACTTAACGTTGCCTGTTTTACTTCAAACAATTCTCCCATTTGTTTCTGTGTTAGCCAAACTGTTTCTAATTCTGGACTTAGCTCAACTTCAATATTTATATCGCCATCTGTAAATAAAACAATTTCATTTTTCAAAAAAATCACCCTCCTTATGAATCGCGCACGGGATAATCTTGCCCTGCGCGTCCGTTCTGTAAATAAGAATTTTTATTCCCAGTCAAATTCATCAATAGCCGCTTGAACTTCTGTAGAAACTGATTCCTCGTTTTTTAGCTTCTTAATAACTTCTGTAAATTTTTCGTGCTTTGGATTATTAATATCATTGTAACAACGATGAAGCATCTAGATATTGTGCGGGGTTGACTTTTCACTTATCAAAGCAATTAACAGTTCTTCATACCCATTTTTATAGAACTGTTCAACAAAATATACCAGTTCTCCCGGCATTCCAAAATCTACCGAAGGATTGTCCGCAATAATTTCTAAAATTAGTAACTCATAAGTTACTTCTATATTGATGTAATAAAATGCATAGCTTGCAAAGTCAAGTAAACTATCTATAATTACTTTTCGTTGGCAATATACCAGCAATATTTCTAAAACTCCAAACTATCCGCATTAAGCAGAAAATACTTCATTCCCATGATTACAAAGCCTTCCTCATTTCTCCAAGGCTTTTTTGTTCCATTTACAATAACAATCTTCTTGAATGAATCTGGAATATTCCTAAATGAATTAAGTTCCTGTGTCTGCTTTTCCTCAGAAGTCATATCATAGGCTACTTGAATATAATATCTTTGACTACCTTGATTCACTACAAAATCAACCTCAAACTGCTTACGAGTCGTTTTCCCTTCATCATTCTTTGCATACACTTCTACGATACCAACATCCACATTATAGCCTCTGATAAGTAGCTCATTATAGACAATATTTTCCATAATATGAGTAGGTTCCTGCTGTCTAAAATTCAATCTGGCATTTCTAAGTCCAACATCTGAAAAATAATATTTTAGATTAGCCCCCACATATTTTCTTCCCTTAATATCATACCGTTCCGCTTTAGAAATCAAAAAAGCCTCTGCCAGATAATCTATATGGTTGGATATAGTTTTATTGCTGTAATTGATCCCCCGTTCACTTTTAAAGGTATTTGATATTTTGGTTGGGTTGGTAGGTGCCCCTATGGCAGAAGCTAGAATATCTACTAAAGTTCCAATTTCGTCAACATTTTGAATCTTATTTTTCTCTACAACATCCTTGATATAGACATTGGTAAAAATATTTTTTAGATATTCTGCCTTTTGGCGTTCCACAGAAAATTGTGCCACCTGTGGTAACCCACCATATATCATATACTCCTCCCATGCATCATCATAATCTCCCTCATAAGCATTATAGAACTCTGCAAAGGATAGCGGATAAATTCTTATCTCATCTCCTCTGCCTCTAAATTCAGTTACAATATCACTGGATAAAAATTTCGAGTTGCTTCCGGTCACATATACATCAATATTGCTAATCCGAAGCAAACTGTTCAGCACTTCTTCAAATCGCGGCATAAACTGTACTTCATCTAAAAGCAAATAATATTTCTGTTCATCTTTCATTGCGTCCTTGATATACTGATAACACTTTTTCGGATCCCTCAGCTCCTCATTTTCAATACCATCTAAGGCAATCTCAATGATATGGTCATTATCTACACCACTCTCCAACAAATATTTCTTAAACAATACAAATAACAAGAATGATTTTCCGCATCTCCTGATTCCCGTGATAATCTTTATCATCCCATTATCTTTTCTTATCTTTAACTGTTCAAGGTATTCATTTCTCTTAATCTCCATATCTACACTCCTTATTTTTGTGTATTGGCACATTTTTTAGTAATAACATTATATCATCCAACGTTTATTTAATCAATAGCCATTACTATTTTATGTGTATTTGCACGTTTTTATGTAGTGGATAATCACAAAAAAAGACAACGCATAACCAATTTATCGATTTGCGCTGTCTATACGAAAAATAATACTACCAATTATGTATTACTTTTGACCAAATAACTTATACCCAAAACTTGATTTTATCTTTTTATTTTCCTGCTCTACATTCTTACATTTCATATCAAGCTTAGATAATCTATTCTTTATACTTTGGTGGATGGGATTTTCTGTTTATTGCAGATGAATTGTTTACGGATTGTGTACAGGTTGACTGGGGAAGTTTTGCTTATAAATGTACGAAAGAGCAGCTTATAGAATTGACGAGGAAAACAAAATGCGCGATTTCTGGGATAGAACTGCTGAAGCCTGAAAAGATATACGGTATAGTGTTTATTGAAGAGTGTTAAAAACAAAGGCATGGATAAGTTTGTTGATTTTCATAAACAGTTAATGCAACATAATATAGACGATGTTATGTCATATATAGATTTTTTGAAAATGTTTGCAACAGATGAAGAAACAATTGCTAAAATCAATGCATTATGGTATTGCCGAATCTGCTTGGAATAGACGACATCTGGCTGTCGATCACAACAGGCGAGATACTCAGTATGATCATGGGTATTTACTATTTTATGAAATACAGAAAAATATGGAGTGAGAAGTAAAAAGATTTCATTGATAAATCAAATCAGGAAAAAAATTGACACATAAAAATAGATGTACAATCACTTGAACAGGTGGATGTACATCTATTTTGGCATATGATATTAATTATTTTTTCAGGAAAAGCGTTCTACAATATTATTAATTTCCAACGCATTTTCTTTGTTATGATTTACGATAACGGACATTTCCTGTGTCGTTTCTTCTGTTTGTCTTGCCTTTTCTAAGATATCCTGACTGCTGATATGGTCGGAATCAGGAACATCTGAAATAGCATGGATCTGGTTTTGAATATTTTGTACTGTGTTGACAAAGATTTCAGACTCTTCTGTAATTTCGGATATAATAACCTGAATTTCCTGAATGGATTGGTAGTAATCCTGGGTTTCCTGAACCAATTCTGTAAACTGTGTCTGGACGTCATTTTGCAGGAAGAAAATAATCTGATCGAAACAAGTTTTGACATGTGATATATTGTTTTTAGTTTCATTACAGATAGCCTGAATATCTGTGGCTGTTTTGGATGAATTAGATGCGAGGTTACCGATTTCGCCTGCAACTACAGCAAATCCTTTTCCAGCCTCTCCAACTCTTGCAGCTTCAATAGAAGCATTTAAGGACAGAAGGTTTGTCTGGCTTGTAATGTCTAAAATTTGAGATGCCATTTCATCAATTCGCATTAGTGATTGTAATTCTTCCATTGCATTTTCGATAGCTTTTTGATTTTCTGCAATCTGGGTATTTGTATTTATCATGGAATTATTAGCTAAGGTCTGCATTTTTTCCACTTTTTGAAGTAACTCGCTGCTGTGGACATTACCCTGACGGATACGTTCTTCGATATCAGAAACAACCGTTGTCATTTCGGAAATCTGCTGTCCTACATCGTTTACAGTAGCGTTAATATCTTCTGAATGTTCTGCAAATGTCTGCGTGGATTTTGAGTTGTCTGCCACACAACTAAGCAGTGTTTCTGAAGAACGTTGCATTGCGGTCGCAGAGCTGCTAAGTGATGTTGAACAGTCAGATAAAGTGGCAATGATGCCACTGAGTGCATCATATAAAGAATTCATTGCAGTTGCAATTTTTCCAATTTCACTCTTGGTATTGATCCAAGGCGTAAGACGTTTGCTCTTTTCAAGTTTTAAATTGCTAAGCTGGATAATTGCATCTTCGACATATAACAGAGGTCTGACACTGATTGCAATTGTGATAAATGCCAGTACACTGATGATTAAAACGAAGATGATACATATCAGACCTAAGATGCGCATATTTTTGTGGACGTTCTCATAAATGTTCTTTTCACTGTCATAAGAAACCATTGCCCAGCCATGTTCTGCGATAGACTGATAGCTTGCCACAAAAGAATCGGAACCTTTTTTGTAGTTAAGATCACCACTGGTTTCGCCGGATTTAATTTTATCAATAATGTTTAACAGCATATCATCCTGAATATCGGTGGCAATCAAACTGCTGTCATCTGCAAAGATGTACATATTAGTTTCGGTATTGACCATATAGTAGCGGAGGGTGTCATTTTCGCTTTTTAAATTATATAACTGTTTTTCAAGCTCTTTTACAAAAGGTCCACCGCCTACATATCCAAGGATTGTTTTTCCATCTGTATCAAATACAGGGCAGTACATGGATAAAATAAGTTCACCGGAGGAAGGGGAGACAATAATACCGGCATCATACAGACCGTTTCTTTGTGTCATGGCATCCTGCAGGGCTTTTAAACTATCACCTTTACGGGTAGTCATTCCGATTACCTTTGGATTGGAATGAGCAACGATGTGCGTATTCCATTCACCGATATAAATACCTTCCCAGTTGTTAAGACCGCTATAATAGTCCGCTGTATAGCTCTGCACGATTGCCTGTTGCTCAGAATTATTGACATTCTTTAAAAAGTCGCGGACACAAGGTGTTTTACTGAAAGCAGTGAGGATGGATTCCTGACGTGCGACGTATTCGTTGAGCAGACTTGCTTGGGCATTCAGGGTATTTTTCATAACATTAAGCTCAGATTCCTGCATCATGCCAGTCATTGTCTTATTTGCAGTAAGGTAAAGCAGGCTCATGCAAATGATTACGATGATGGTAATGCCTAGTGTGATTTTAGTACCTAATTTCCAGTTCTTCATTCGTAAACTCCTTTCTTTAGACATGAAGTATTATATTGAATTATAACATATACAGATGAGATTGTGTATACAAAGTAACAATCGGTACAGAAATTTCGCTTTTAACTTTTTTATCTATGCATTTTTATAAATAATCCAGTTATCAGCATTCCATCTGTGGTTCATCATTTCACATAACACCCGGTAACCTGCTTTCCACAGCCTAGTAAGCGCCAGTCAAGGATCAGATCAATGTCTTCTGAAAAAGGCTGATCAGATAAAATGCTTTTGAAAGGCTTGTTCCATCCTTAAAAGTGATGGAGTCTTTCCATGGACAGCAGTGAAATAAATAATCCAGGGTAAAGCATACCTAGAAGTCTTTTTCTACAATAGCATCATTTAAGCCCATTTTATCAGCGGTATTTCGGAAGAGCTCTCTTCTGTCATCATCTGGCAGACATGCAATTTTATATATTATTCGGGACAAAAATTCAATATAATCAATTAAGATTAAAATCAGTATTTCGTTTATAAATATTTTGATTCATTGAAAAAAGTCTATTCAGAACATACTTTTTGTCTTTTGTTTTGGGAACGATTTTTACTCTGTGTTTATCTACAATAATTCCTGTGAAGAAGAGTAAACAAAAGGATGCAAAGATAGTAAAACTTGATTTCTTCAAAAAACTGTTGACTCATACGTTGCGTAATAGTTTACAATATGTTTATCGAGAGGAGGAAATGACAATGATGACAGTGAATGAGGTAAGTAAATTAACAGGAGTGAGTATACGCACTCTGCAGTATTATGATACCATTGGTCTATTAAAACCTATTGAATATACAGAGTCTGGTTATAGGTTGTATGACGATACATCCTTGGAAAGGCTGCAACAAATTCTACTGTTTAAAGAATTGGAATTTCCGCTTAAGGAGATTAAAAAGATAATTGATGCCCCTAACTTTGACAGGAACAAAGCATTAGAGCAGCAGATTGAATTGCTTACTATGAAAAAAGAGCATCTTGAAAATCTTATTAGTTTTGCTCGAGGAATAAAAGGAATAGGAGTGAAATATATGGATTTTAAAGTATTTGATACAACAAAGATTGATGAGTATTCTAAACGAGCAAAAGAACAATGGGGACAAACCTCTGAGTATAAGGAGTTTGAAGAGAAAACAAAGAACTGGACGAAAGACGATGAAGCTACTGTTGCAAATGAGTTTATGCAATTATTTGTTGAATTCGGACAAATGAAAGAAATGGACCCAGAAGATGAACAGGTGCAGTTGCAGGTAAGGAAACTTCAGGATTACATTACAGATCATTTTTATACATGTTCTGATAAGATTTTATGCGGTCTTGGAAGAATGTATGCCGGTGGAGGAGAACTTACGGAAAATATTGATGATGTTGGAGGAGTTGGCACAGCAGAGTTTGCAAGTAAAGCTATTGATATATTTTATATGAGTAGAAGGTAAATTCAAGTTTCGAGAATTGAGAAAATTGGAATTTGTAGGTGCGATTGATGAAAATTATTGAAGTTAAAGAAAATAAAAAACAATATCTTGATTTGCTCCTATTAGCAGATGAGCAGGAAGATATGGTTGACCGTTATCTTGATAACGGCAAGATGTATGTACTTGATGATAATGGGGTCAAGTGTGAGTGTGTCATAACCGATAAAGAAAATGACATACTTGAAATCAAGAACATTGCGACAGTTCCAGAATATCAAGGGAAAGGTTATGCAAGAGCCTTAATTGAGTTTATTGTTAATAATTACAGAGAGCAATATGCCATTCTGCAAGTGGGAACAGGCGATAGCCCACTGACAATACCATTTTATGAAAAGTGTGGTTTTGTCCGTTCGCATATCATATCCAATTTCTTTATAGATAATTATGACCACCCAATCTATGAGAGTGGAATACAGTTGGTAGATATGGTGTATTTGCAAAGACCGTTATAATTTAACTTCAAGTTTATGGAGAGTCACCGTTATGATTAGAGAATTTCAAAGGGATGATATAAATAAAGTTGCAGATATATGGTTGGATACAAATATAAAGGCACATAATTTTATCCCCGCCGAATACTGGAAAAGCAATTTCAAATCAGTAAAAGAAGCGTTGTTACTAGCAGAGGTTTATGTGTATGAGTATGATACAGAAATACAGGGTTTTATAGGGTTAAATGATGAATATGTTGAGGGCATTTTTGTTTCTGGTGAAATGCAATCGCAGGGTATAGGTAAAATTCTGCTGAATTATGCAAAGGATAAAAGGAATAAGTTGCACTTGAACGTATACCAAAAGAACGCACGGGCAATATCTTTTTATAAGAGAGAAGGATTTGAGATTCAGCATAGTGGCTTAGATGAGGCTACCGGAGAAAAAGATTATGTAATGACATGGCAACACAAATAGAAATTCCTGTTTTTAAAGCCGTACATGAAAATGTATGGCATTATTTTATAAAAACACATTGACAATTATCTATGTATATGCTAATCTACACACATAGATAAATATCAATGCGAGGTAAATGAAATGGAACTAACAAATGTTGCATTAATCTGCAAGGCACTTGGAGATTCAAACAGATTAGAAATAGTGCAAATGTTGTCAGATGGCGAAAAATGTGGATGCAGGCTCTTGGAAAAATTTGAAATTACACAGCCAACCCTGTCTCATCATATGAAGATACTGGTGGAATGTGGATTGGTGAATGATCGCAAAGAAGGTAAATGGCATCATTACTCTTTGAATTGTGATACTTTATTAGAATTCAAGAATTTTATTGGCAGTTTGACATGTGAGTCATGCTGTGACAAAAAAGATGGCTGTTGTTAGAGGGGAAATGCTAAGATGAAGTTTTTTCAAAAGTATTTATCTGTGTGGGTCATTCTATGCATGATCATCGGTGTATCCATAGGACATTTTTTCCCGATGATACCCAATATATTAAATAAGTTTGAATATGCAGGGATATCTATTCCTATGGCTGTATTAATCTGGATTATGATTTATCCAATGATGATTAAGGTGGACTTCAAAAGTGTCAAGTATACCAGCAAAAATCCGAAAGGATTATTTGTGACTTGGATTGTTAATTGGCTGATCAAACCATTTACAATGTATGGAATCGCATACGTAGCGTGTTATCTGTTAAAACTGCCACACAATATTGCAGCACCTGCAGGAATGATAGGAGCATCTAATTTCTTTGAACTTGCGGTGGCAGTGGCGATTGCATTGTTTGGAACAACAAGTGAGGCTGCACTTGCTACTACTGTGGGTGTCTTAACAGAAGTTCCGGTAATGCTTATGCTTGTAAGAATTGCAAATAAGACGAAAGGAGAGTTTCTATGACAGTAAGAGAAAAAGCAGAACTGATTGTAAAAGATATAAAGAAAGAACAGGGAACAAATCCGGTTGTTATTTTTAAGCAGATTGCAGAGAAGGAATATATCAGCATTCATGGACCGGAACACCATATATTAGATGGTGCAAGTTTGCTAGTAGCCTACAAAAACGCAGGTGGAGAGATAGACTTAGAACAGGCATTGGACAGGCTGATGTCAGAAGGACTTCGGATGCCGGGAGCAATGTGCGGTTTATGGGGAATATGCGGAGCAATCACATCCATTGGCGCTGCACTTGCAATCATCGACGGAACAGGTCCGCTTTCAACAGATGGAACATGGGGAAATCATATGCAGTTTACCTCGAAAGCAATCGGAGAATTAGGAGCCATAAACGGACCAAGATGCTGTAAGAGAGATGCAATGATAGCATTTAAGAATGGTATTGATTATGTGAATGCTCATTATGGAGTAACATTGCAATACGAACAAATGCAATGTGGATTCACAGATTTTAATGAGCAGTGTATAAAGGAGAGGTGTCCATTTCATGAGTAATGTAAAAGTGGCATTTATTTGTGTCCATAATTCCTGCCGAAGTCAGATTGCTGAGGCTTTTGGAAGATATCTGGCATCAGATGTGTTTCAAAGTTATTCGGCGGGTACAGAAACAAAACCACAGATTAACCAAGATGCTGTCCGTATTATGAAGGAATTATATAATATAGATATGGAAGCAGATGGGCAGTTCAGTAAGCTGGTTAGTGATATTCCAGAACCGGATATTGCAATATCAATGGGATGTAATGTGGCATGTCCATTTATAGGAAGACCGTTTGATGATAACTGGGGACTTGAAGATCCAACAGGAAAAAGTGATGAGGAATTTAAGATAGTCATTGAAAAAATCAGAAAAGATATTTTGAAATTAAAAAATGGATTGGATAAGAGGTAGACAGCATCAAATTCAAGTTTGCCGAAATATCTTTCTAACTTTCCCTATTTTACAGGCTTTTCAGCCCATTCATTAGTGAAATGATATGTATTTTCCCTTATTTTTGCCCTTATGAGATAATCGTAAGGGAAATAAGGGAAAGTTTTATTTAGTCGTTGCCTGCCACTTTATCAAGTAACTTTGCGGATTCCCGCTTGGCTTTTCTTGTGGAATGGGCGTAGACATTCATTGTGGTACTGACATCTGAGTGTCCTAACAGTTCCTGTACATCTTTCGGAGCTGCTCCATTTGCCAGAAGGTTGCTTGTGTAGGTGTGTCGCAACTGGTGAAAATGAAATCCTTCAAATCCATCCAGTTTCTGAGCAATCTTCCTGCAAACAATTCCTAACGTGCTTGGCAGTTCCAAACTTCCATCCGGTCTTAAGCAGACAAAGGATATTTCCTTATAATCTTCTGGAACATTCTCTGTTCCGTCCAGATGATAGAACTCATAGTAAACTCTGTTTTTGTCTTTTACTTCTCTGTAGTAGTTTTTGTGGTAAAGTTCTCCGTACTGCATTCGGTTTTTAAGTTGTTCCTTTCGGGCATTGCGAAGAATCTCTGCCAGTGTATCTCCAAAATCAACAATCCTTACCTTTTTTCGTTTGGTTGGTCCGATGATATTCTTGTGCCTTGAACCATCATATCGGATACTGCGTCTGATTGTAAGGCACTGTTCTTCAAGATTCACATCCTGCCATGCCAGACCACAGGCTTCACCGATACGAAGTCCTGCATAATAAGCTATCTGGATTGGAAGTATTGCCGGTGGATTGTAATTCTGTAGAAATTCAATCAGTCTTTCATAATCCTCTCGTGGAATTGGCTGTATATCGCCATCCATGTCATCATCGGAAAACAGGTCAACCTCATCCGTCTGGTATTTCAGCTTAATATACTGCATCGGATTGAAAGTGATATATTGCTTTGGTGATACTGCAAATCGGAATGACTGCTGTAATACTGCCGAGAAAGAACGAATGTAATCTTTGCTATAACCTTTTCTTTCTGAACCATCTGGATAAGTGCCACCAAAGGAAAGCAGATCGAAGAAGGCTTGTAAATGCTCAGATGTTACATTTTTCAACTTTCTCTCTGAAATTGGATGCTTCTTGATGTTGGTAATGGCACCGAGGTAATTCTGGACTGTCCCATTACTGAGCGTACCGGTCTTTAATTCTTCCTCTGCCCATATATCAAGTAATTCTCCAATTGTAATATTTTCCGACTTTGCAATGAATTTCTTGCTTTCGTAATCGTCCATTGCCTGACGGAGCAGTTTTTCCGTTTCACTTTTACTTTCTGTTCCAGCGTATTCTTTCTGAACCAGATTGCCGCTTGCATCTTCTACATAGAAGCGGTAGTACCATTTCTTTCCTTTTTTTCTTACAGATCCTTTTGCCATAATCGTGTGTCTCCTTTCGATATCAGACAATCGGAACTGATGAAATGCTTCTTGCGTGTAAGTATATCATAACTCCGGTTGTCGTTCTATACCGAATCGGAATCCTCATACAAAACTTCTGATAAAAGATTTTCAAGCCTTTGTTCTGCCATTTCCGGTTTCTTGGAATAAAGCCTTACGATATCTGCCATGTCGTTAAAGGCATTAACAGTGTGGGTGATCTCCCGGAGAAACATAATCTCGTTATATTCATCATTCGATTCAAACCCCATTACTTTTGCAATATCAGCTTCATTCGTGTTGCCCTTGTAATTCTTGCAGGCAAACTGGAATGATTCCAGAAACAGGTTATATTGCTTTAACATCAACAGCAGTAAATCTTTGGAAAAAGCATCTTCCTTTTTACTAAGGTCGAGAGGTAACTGTTTGAGAATATCGCCCATTGCATCACGAATCTGTAATTCTTTCTTATCCGTAATATCGGTTTCGTATTCATCGGTTTCCCCTCTGAGCCATTCAATAGATACATGAAGTGCTTCCGAAAGACCTTCCAGCACCATCTTTTTGGTATTGTCAATCGAACCATTCTCATAACGCAGGATTGTGGAAGCGGTAACTCCCATCTTCTCTGCAACATAAGGCTGTGTCAGATTTAATTCCAGACGACGCTGTTTTGCCCTGCTGCCTATCAGCTTGCGTAGTTCTTTATCTTTCATGCTGATTGCCTCCTTTTTCGGTATGTATGAATTATAGCATGTACCTCACATAATTGCAATATGCAATACAATAATTATTTTTAAAATTTCATAACGCTTGACAACACAATATAAAACCGCTATACTAACAGCACAACAAAAATTGCATAATGCAATTTATAAGGAGGTGACAAGATGACGGAAAGAAAGATTGCATTATCCATCGAGGAAGCAGCCGACTATACAGGAATTGGCAGAAACACTTTGAGAAAGCTGGTTGCACGGGGTTGTGACATCCGCGCCGACGATGGAGGTGTCACCGTAGAAGCACATCATCGCAAAGTAAGACAAAAACCACGGAATAACCATCAGAAGACCGGCGATCAGACCGGAAATAAAGGTTTCTTTCCGTTTGGTCTGGCGTGTCAGGGAGAACATGCCCATCGGGATGGAATTGATGTTGTAGGCAACATACAGGATACCGGTGTAAATGCACAGCGGAACAGTGACAGAGCCGTCGTAGGTGCTGGTGTCCATCGTGCTGAATACATGGGAAATGTTGCTGCCCTTGTTGACGAGTACCAGAATTGTAAACAGAATATAGCCGCCATACAGTAAAATAGTACCGATCGATTCAAATTTCTCGATCACCTTGGAACCCTTAAAGTTCAGGAGTCCGCAGATCAGAACGATCACAACGGAGCCGAGAATATTCGGAAGTCCGACCTGCTCGAAAATACTTCCAGTTGCGGCTGCCATAACGGCAATCAGCAGAATCGCGATGAGGACAGTTAAAATATCCATCATCGGCCAGAGCGGTCCAATGACCTGCTTGATATAGTTTTTATAATCGTAAACCTTGTAGATCCGGCAGATCTCAAAGGTCAGGAAGGCAAACAGGGCAAAACCGATGCCGATCGTCAGTCCGGAGATCCAGCCCATCGCTCCGAATTTTGCACCGTAAGAATAAATCTCACGTCCGGTTGCATAGCCGCCGCCAATCAGAAGGGTCGGACGGTTCATGGCACAAATGCCCTTGATCGCGGCATCCGGGTTGGTGCCCTTAGAGTCGTTATAAAACTTCACGCCGCGCTTCTCCGTCACATACTCGATGCGGTGCTCGACTGCCTGAAAACGCTTCAGCACTTCGACAATCTTATCCATTGGAACACCGAGGCTTAACGCTATGCCGGTCGCAGCCATCACATTCTCGTAATTGTGCATTCCCAAAATATTGAGTTCATTCACGTTGATGACCTTCGTGGTGTTCTCTCCGTCTGCATAGTAAATATCCTCGCCGTCCAGATACAGTCCGCGGTCTAACTTCTGTCTGCTGGAAAAATACAGCACGTTCGTGTGAAGCGTCTCACCGAATGCGCGCAGGACTTCATCCTCGTAATTGAGCACGCAGACCTCGTCTTCCGTCTGATTCTCCGCGATCCGCTCCTTCGTCTTAATATAGCACTCCATCGTGTGATGACGGTTCAGATGATCCGGCGTGATATTTAAAATAGCGGAAACTGCCGGGTGAAATGTGTGAATGGTCTCCAGCTGAAAGCTGCTGATCTCCGCCACCGTCACTGTCTCGTCCGTGGTGTCCGCAGCCACGGAGGTATATGGAATTCCGATATTGCCGACCACTTTCACATCCCGGTAATAGTTTGCCATGATCTCGCCGCAGAGCGCCGTGGTCGTCGTCTTGCCGTTGGTCCCAGTGATCGCCACGATCCGTCCCTTCGCAAAATGGCAGGCAAGCTCGATCTCGCCCCAGATCGGAATCCCGTCTTTTTTCAGATCCTCAACCATCGGAAGATCCGTCGGCACTCCCGGGCTTAACACGACAAGATCCAGTCCGCTTCTATCTTCCGCTGTCA
>ERZ772886.2625-NODE-2625-length-14105-cov-4.244342_pt1 | contig 14105 bp, 20 predicted proteins | sample MGYA00512128_ERZ772886 | MGnify/ENA primary metagenome ERZ772886 (study PRJEB29015, sample SAMEA2737698) | human gut metagenome | biome: human gut; feature: human-associated habitat; material: faeces | place: China | collected 2012 ... | reverse complement strand
TTGAAGAAGTGAACTACAGCTTTGATGGGCACCAGATCGAACGGAAGCGCGGCGTGCGCGTCCTCACTTCCGAAGAATTGGCCCTGAAAGATGTGAGCCTGACCTATGTTTCCCGCCTTATGGGCCGGGAATTCACGAAGGCTCCCCTGTTCCGCAAGGTCCTGCAGTCCATTTGCTGGCAGGTCAGCAGCGGTCAGGAAGTCGTGGTCGTGGGCAACATCCAGCCGGATCAGACCGTCAAGGGCGGTACCGGCTGGGGTGCCGAGTTCGCCAAGATCTGCAACAAGCCCCTTCTCGTGTTCGATCAGGAACAGGACGGCTGGTATCGCTGGCTGAACGACGCTTGGGTCAAGGTGGAAGAGCCCGTCATTGAGCATACGCACTTCACCGCCACGGGAACCCGGTTCATGGAAGCCAACGGGCGCAAAGCCATTTCGGATCTGTTTGCTCGTTCGTTCAATCGCTAGTCGTCGCGGACGTTTTTGCCGTATTGTGGACAGCCATCCTGTTTTGCAGGATGGCTGTCTTTGTGAAGGTGGAGTATGCCGTTGTTTGCCGTTCCGTCCGTAAAGAGCAATTCGCTCGGGTTGTTGGCGGGTCTTTGCGCCTTTCTCATTTGGGGCTTTCTGGTCGTTTTCTGGCATATGCTGGATGCCGTGGCTCCGTTCGAAATCCTGTGCTACCGCATCGTTTTTTCGTTTGTGAGCTTGCTTCCGGTCGTTATGCTGACAAGGCGCTGGGCGGAGGTCGTCAGCGCTTTTCGCAACCGCCGCGTGGCGCTGACCATGTTCGCCAGTTCCTGTGTGGTGGGGTTGAACTGGTTCCTGTACACCAAAATCGCCAACTACCACTTCACCACCCTGTATCCCAATCTGGGGGTTGTGTGGGTGGACGAGGGCGTGTCCTTTGTCATGGCGGATATCCCCGGCATCATTGAGGGCGCCAGCGAGGGCGCAGGCCTGGGCCACGATTTCCTGCGGCATATCGACCGCTGCCGTCTGCTGGTCCACCTGGTGGATGTGTCCGGCAGCGAAGGCCGGGACCCCATCGCCGATTTCAATGCCATCAATGAGGAGCTGCGGCAGTACAGCCCCGAGCTGGCCACACGGCCTCAGATCGTGGTGGCCAACAAGACGGACCTGCTGGCAGACCCTGCCCAGCTGGACGCTTTCCGGGCCCATGTGGAGGAGGCAGGCTATGCGTTCATGGCCATGTCCGCCGCCACCCACCAGGGTACCCGTGAGCTGGTGCAGGCGATCGCCGCCCGTCTGGCGGAGCTGCCGCCGGTGGCGGTGTACGAGCCGGAGTATGTGCCCCGGCCGCCTCAGATCGACACCTCTGAGCCTCTCAGCATCCAGCAGGAGGACAACACCTGGCTGGTGGAGGGCCCGTGGCTTCAGCGCCTTATGGCCAACATCAACTTCTCCGACTACGAGAGCCGCATGTATTTCGACAAAATGCTGCGCCAGTCCGGCCTGTTTGACCAGCTGGAGCGCATGGGCATCCAGGACGGCGACATTGTGTCCATGTACAACCTGGAATTTGAGTATCAGCGCTGATAAATGGCATAAATCAAGTATCCCCATGTGTCACAGAGCATAGAAGCTTTTGGCAGCGCAAAAAAGGGATGGTGTATGGGTATGTCTACGGATTTTGAAGGTGCTGCGTTTGCCCTATGGCAGAGCTGGGAGACGGTACACCTTGCAGCCTGGGGCAGATGCAGCGGCCGCTATTCTGTATGCGGCGATGGGGGATGCGGAAAAGGTGGCCGTACACATGGAGCGCCTTGAGAAAAGCTATCCGGCGTATGCGGCACGCACCCGAGAAATGACCCGACAGATTCTGAGCGGTACGCACCCGGCGTTCCCCCGTGAAAATGAAACGTAAAAGATAAAAAACACCGGAGGCAGTTGGAATAAAACTGCCTCCGGTGTTTTAATGATTTTTCTGATAGATATCCCACAGGCCCTCCATCAGCAGATATTTATCATACAGGACCTTATTGCGGCAGTAACGGACGATGACGGGGGCATTGCTGCCGGTGGCCACGATGGTAGGAGTCTCTCCCTGGGGCAGGAGCTCGCGTATGCGGTCAATGACACCGTCCAGCATGCCGGCGGTGCCGTAGACGATGCCGGAGCGCATGCAGTCCTCGGTGTTTTTGCCGATGAGGCTCTTGGGATGCTGGAGAGAGATATCCGGCAGTTGGGCTGTGTGATCCGACAGGGCGTCCAGACTCAGCCGCACGCCGGGAAACATCAGGCCGCCCTCATAGCTGCGCTTGCTGGAGATATAGGAAATGGTGGTGGCGGTGCCCATGTCGATCATAATGATGGGTGTTGGATATTTGTCCAGAGCCGCCACCGCGCCTGCCACCAGGTCGGCGCCCAGCTGGTTGTGGATCTCCATGCGGATGTTGAGCCCGGTTTTCACGCCGGGTCCCACGATCATCGGGGGCTTACCCAGAAGCCGGGTCAGAGCCTTGGCCATCATGAAGTTGATGGGCGGCACCACGCTGGAAAAGATGGCCCCGCTGACGTCCCGCAGGTCGTAGCGATACAGGGAAAAGATGTTCATCAGATCGATGCTGATCTGATCCGCCGTTTTGCGGCTGTCGGTGTCGATGGAGGACAGGAATTTCAGATCCCGCTTTTCGTCGAACAGTCCCACAGAGATATTGGAATTGCCGATATCAATGGCCAGCAGCATAGCAGCAGCCCCCCTTTCCGTTTTCTATCATTGTACCACGTTGGGCCCGCCTTGGCAACACAGAAAAAGAGGGCCTCCGATCCTCGGAGGCCCCATGGGGTTATTTTTCCACCCGGAAGGCATATACCGAGCCATCGGTAATACCGGTCTGGGGCGCCTTGCCGCAGGCTGCCAGGGACAGGGTCATCATCATTGCCAGCAGCAGGGCCAGCAGACGGTTGGCGGTTTGCTTCATCATGTTCTTTCTCTTTTGTTTTTGACGATATATTGTCATTCGTCCACGATGCCTATGAGCAGGCTGCCGTCCCGAACAGACACCGTGATGGGCTGCCCCGCAAAGTGGTTGCTGACGCCCAGGGGAAAATCCGCCGTCAGCACAGCGTGGTGCAGGGGATATTGCCCGCCCAGGATGCTGACGTCCTGGGCGTCTGCCCCCAGACAGAACACGGATAGTATGCCCCGGTCCCGGGCCGGAAATGTGATGGAATCGCCGGAAATGGCGGTGTATCGTTCACCCTGGCCATACAGCCAGCCCCGTGCACCCCGGCGGGCCAGATACAATAGCGCCTGGAAATTGGCAACGGTGTGGTCCGTCCGGCGGCCGCCCATGCCGCCGTAGATATGGAATTCCGTTTCACCCCGTTCCAGCCCGGTCTTGACGGCCAGCATGGTGTCTGTGTCGTCCTTTTCCACCGGTACCCGGAGGATATTGGGAAAATCCGGCTGCGCACTCAGAGAGTCAAAATCTCCCAGCAGCAGGTCCGGAATGACCTCGGTCTTGCGGCAGGCCAGCCAGCCGCCGTCGGCGGCAATGGTAAAATCCCCGGCCTGGGGCCGGTCGGTCAGACCGTAAAAGCTGCCTGCGCCGAAAATATAGCATGCCATGGCGTTTCCTCAATCGTGATGGTGGTGGTGATGCTTCTCCACGGCGGTGTTCTCCTTGCCGGTAAGCTCCTGAGGGGTGATCCGGATAACCCGGGTCGCCGGACCGTTCTTCTCCACGCATTCCATAAAGCGGCCCATGCCCTTGGGATCGAAGGCGGAGCACAGCTGGAGCATGGCCCGTGTCCACTCGCCTTGCTCCGTCACTACCTCTGCCTGGCCCCGCAGCACTGCGCTGGCATAGGCCATGGTGAAGGCATTGGGCACTGACATGGCGTGGGATACCGCCGTCAGGCACACGGGAGCACCGTCCTTCAGCAGCTCCCACTTCTCTCCGGCGCCGGCGCAGTGAAAATACACCACATGGTATTCCTCATCCACCGCCTGGTTCACCGGCACGGCATAGGGCCGACCCTGACGGTCCGTCATGGACAGCGTGGCGTAGGGGGCTTTTTTCAGCACGTCCCAGGCGAAATCCTGGCCGCGCTCTCTGTCTGTTCTTCGCATATGTGTTCCTCCTCTGCCGCAGAGCGGCAACTACAGTTTGCACCAAAAGGCATGGTTTGTCAACGGCGGCATACGATGAAAGAGAAGATTTTTGGAAAGGAACTGCATGCTATGACCTATCCCTTTATTCTGCCGCCGCTTCCGTATCCGCCTGCCGCCCTGGAGCCCAACCTGGGCCGGTCCTCTGTGCGGCTGCATCATGACGCGTTTTTTGCCGCCTATGCAGACCGGCTCAATGGCGCGCTGGCCCCGTGGCCCCAGTACCAGGACTGGCCTCTGGAGCGTCTGCTGCTCCACTGGTGCCAGCTGCCCCGGGCGCTGGGCCAGGCGGTGCGCCGCTATGGCGGGGGGACCTACAACCACACGCTGTATTTTTCCTCTCTGGCTCCGGCCCGGACCACCAAGCCCTCCCCAGCGCTGCTGGCGGAGATTGAGCACAGCTTCGGCTCCATGGAGGGGCTGCACCGCAGCATGAAAAACGCCGCTGCCAGCATCTTCGGCAGCGGCTGGGTGTGGCTGGTGTGCTGCTCCGGGGGCCTGCAGATCGTCTGCACCGCCAATCAGGACACGCCCCTGCCCCTGTGGCCCCTGGTCAACATGGACCTGTGGGAGCATGCGTTTTTGCCGGACTACGAAAACCGGCGGGACGACTATATGGAGGCGGCGCTGGCTATTATCGACTGGGACGCTGCCTCTCGGCGCTTCGAGGAGCGGACGGCTATCTCTCGTCCGTAGTGAAATGCTTTATCATATTCGTTGGATTTTTCAATTCTGTTTTGAAAAATTGGGGATACATCGGAATATCCTCGTCCAGCGAAACCCACACCAAGTGTTCTTTGCTGCTGCCTTCCATGAAACTCTCGCTGACCGGCGCAAAGGTATCAGGCACTTTCATATAGAAGATAAGCGAAATCTCATAAACTAGCTTGTTCCGCTTGGAAGGCGCATCGCCATAGAAATAGATTTCGTGCACAAAGCCAAGGCGGTCAATTTCCATCTGAACGCCTGTTTCCTCCAACACCTCACGGACGACAGCCTCTTCTGCTGTTTCACCGAATTTTACCCTGCCGCCAACGGAGTAGAGATAGTCTCTGTCATTGCCAACCATCAAAATCTTTCCATCCTTCATGATGATTGCGCCGACACGAATATTCAAAATCCCATCGTCACAGGCTACGCACATATCTTTGTTCATTGTTTTTCTACCTCTGCACACAGTTTCAGTGCTGTCATTTTTGCTTTTATCAAGCAAAGTCCTTTTCATTTACGAAAAATTTGACCTGTATCGGTCGCTTGCGATTCCTGTTGTCTGGCATTATTCTACCTCTCTGCGTATCAGTATTCCTTTCATAAGCTCCGAATCATTATGGAAATCGCAGACGGTTTTCATTTCATCTTCCGTACAGCCGATTAGCAGCTTGATTTCGGAATCCCTTTTCAGCAGATCAACAGTGCAAATGATAGCATTGACATTGACAGAAGATAGAGAGCCTTTCCAAACGTCTATGCCATCGCCATCCATAGATGTGGTATTTTCAATATAGCCGTAATCCACGTCATACCGGATATGCGGAAACCGGGGATGCGTGCTGCCTTTCGGCCTGTCAATTACAATTTTCCCAGAAGAAACAAGCGTATCGATCGCACTCCAAAAATCATGATCGTATTTCATATCCTCACCGTTTTGCTATTTCAAGACATACTTCCATGCACTGCTTTCTTGATAGCAGAAGAACTCGCTCAGATTTTCTTCTTTGAAAACCCGTAGCATATCACGCATATCCAAAGACAACTTGAGATTAGGCAGATTGGCAATATCTTCCCACCAAACCCGACCTTCGGAGCTGGAATGTAATTCGCCATCAAAACAAGTTGTCTTATAAAGCAGCACAACAAACCTGCACTGATTTTCACACCAGTCTTTGATACCGCAGAGCTGGGGAGAACGGATATGCAGTCCAGTTTCCTCCTGCACCTCACGAATCACGGCATCCGTAAAGGATTCTCCCGGCTCTATATGACCTCCGGGGAAGGTGATGCCCGGCCAGTCCCGCTTTTTCCGGTCGATCACGACAACTCGGCTGCCATCACAGATCATGCACATATTTGTAAATTCACCGTTTCAAACATCACATTAACCTTTCATAAATCCGCAGCAACCGATTTTGGAAAATTCATAGAACCCCATCGACTTGTAAAAAGCAATGGTTTTCGGCGTGTTGTCTGTTGCCAACTGAATCTGGCGAACATGGCTGTATCGGCTCAGAATGGCTTGTAAGAGTGCAGAGCCGAAACCTTTTCGCTGATGCTCCGGAAACACCAATATGTCTTGCACAAACACGATGGTATGACCATCGCCCACAGTGCGAATGATACCAAGAAGCTGATCACCCTCATAAGCGGCAAGGGTCAGCATAGAGCTTTCAAAGCCTTTACGCAGTACCTCCGGCTGATCGGTGTAGGCCGTCCAGCCAACACTCGTGTATAAGCGCAGAATCTCTGATTCGTTGTAAGTTTTATATTCTCTGATTTCCATATTAAGTAACCTCCATTCGAATTTTACGGAAACTGTTACTTGTCTCTGCGCAATCTCATGGTCTGTCCTCCTCGCTGTTGAATGCAAATATCGAAGTAATTATACCACCAAGACACAAACTTTTCCATCCTTTTCGTTATCCTTGCTTTACAGCGCAAAAAACAGGTGATTCTCAACCCTTAGATGTAAAAACAGGCGGCCTCCAACCAATGTTGAATGTCGCCTGTTTTGTCCACTCCTGTCTGACAGATGCCGATTTCGTAATTTTCTCGAATTACTGTCTTATCGGCACACGCCGAAGCATCCTTGGCTTTGTGGATGCTTAGCAGCCTTTTGATTCGTTACGCGCTGAGGCTCGTCCGCAGAAGCGTAAGCGCCTCCGGACCGGTGATCCCCATGACGGCTTCCAATTCTCCGGCAAGGATTTTCTCTGCGTCATGGAGGAAATTTTCGTCACACATATGCAGCCGTCGCCCGGCTGCTTTCTGGGCAGACCGGTGGACATAGATGGAATACACCGTTTGCAGCAGCGTTTCCCGGGTTCCGGAGCCGGTGAGCTCCCGGTAGGACTGTTTGCGCTTATTCTCATCCTGAATCCAGGAAACCGTGTGGACCTTCGGTGATGCAAGGAGCGCTTCCCACGCTTCCTTCGAGATGAGCCCGGACACTCTGGACATGGCAGCCTCATTCTGCATGGGCACCATATATTGGCTGCCCTGCTTTCCAACCGGCTCCAAAACCAGATATTGCTGACTGACTCTGTTCACCATTCGCTCCTGCACTTCTTTGACCCGGCACACGCCATGAATCCCATAAACCACAAGCTCACCCAACTGAAACACGGGAAAAAACCTCCTCTTGACAAAATATCTTAGTAGTGATATGATATCAAATTTTGGTTTGGAAAGCAAATGGTGATTTTGCCAAATTTTCAGAGATTTCTTCTACACTATTCACAATTTTTCCGTAAAAGCGTCATTTTCTCCACTTTTTGAGGCATTTTTTAGAATTGCAGCTCTATGCCATAATGGCGCAGCCAGAAGTCAATTTGCAGGAAATATGCGATCTTTTGAGGCCGTGCCATAAGCTGCCCATACCAGGGCCAAGGGCTTTGGCTATCCAGGACCATTTTGAGCGCTTCCCTGCCCACAAGGGCGAATAGCGGAGAATCCGCAGATAGCACAGCCTGCATTTTTTCTTCCAGCAATGTCTCATAGCGAGGATCGAAGGTTTTCGGATAGGGGCTCTTTTTTCTGTGGGCCACCGCCTCCGGGAGCAGGTCCCCGCAGGCATAGCGCAGCAGGCCCTTCTCTTCCCCCTGATAGTCCTTGTATTCCCAGGGCACGCCATAGAGATATTCCGCAATGCGGTAATCGCAGAAGGGCACCCGTACCTCCAAGCCGCTGAACATGCTCATCCGGTCCTTCCGGTCCAGAAGGGTCTGCATAAACCAGCGAAAATTCAGGTTTACCATTTCCTTCATGCGCCGCTCCCGGGGGCTGCATCCCGGCAGAACGTCACTTTCCCGGCAGGTTTTCAGGTAGGCCTCCATGACGTAGGCTTCCCCGTCCAGCTTGGCACGAAGGTCCGGGTGCAGCAGATTGCAGCGGTCAATAGTATTCTGCGCCCAGGGGAATCCCACTCTGTCCCGAACCTCCGGGTCGCGATACCAGGGATAACCGCCGAAAATCTCATCGGCACACTCCCCGGACAGCGCCACTTTTACGTATTTCCGAATCTCCCTGCAAAATGCCAGAAGAGAAAAGTCCACATCCGCCATTCCCGGCAGGTCTCTGGCAACGGTGGCCTCCTCCAGGCTGGAGACCAGCGTCTCCGGCGGCAATTCCGTCAAATGATGGTCAGAATGCAGAAATTCCTCCATTAGGCCGATAAAATCGCTGTCCGAAGTCGGCTGGAACTTTCCCGCCCGGAAATACTTGTCGTTCTCCGGATATCCAACGGAAAAGGTCATCAATTGCCGTCCGGCCTGCTCCATTTTTTTTGCGCAGACCGCGCTGATGAGGCTGGAATCCAGGCCGCCGGACAGGAAGGTCCCAATGGGCACATCGGAGACCATCTGCCGCGTAATAGCATCCAGCACCAGCGCCCGGGTGTGCTCCGCCGTCTGGCGGAAATTCTCCCGGTGCTCCCGGTCTTTCAAAGACCAGTACCGGTGTACTGCCAGAACGCCCCCTTCGAAGGTTGCCCAGCAGCCCGGTTCCAGCTCCCGAATCCCGCGGAAGACGCCGCTGCCCGGCTGCCGCCCCGGCCCAAGCAGCAAAATCTGAGCTGCTCCCTCCGCATCCAGCGCGGCCCTCTGGGAAGGATGGGCCAGAATGGTCTTGATTTCCGAGGCAAATAGCAGTCCTTCCCCGCTGAGGCTGTAAAACAGCGGCTTCACGCCGATACGGTCCCGGGCAAGGAACATCCGCCTTTTTCTGCTCTCCCAGATGCCGAAGGCAAAAATGCCATTCATTTTCAGAAGGCTCTCCGACCCCCATTGGGCATAGCTGTGCAGCACAACCTCTGTGTCCGAATGCGTGGCAAAGGTATGGCCCAATTTTTCCAGCTTTTTTCGCAGCTGCTCCGTATTGTAGAGCTCCCCATTGTAGGTAATGCAGTAGTGTTCCCCGCCCCAGAGCAGCTCCATAGGCTGAGCGCCGCCTGTGGGGTCGATGATGGCAAGACGGGTGTGCAGCAGCGTACAGTCCGCATTTCTGTAAATGCCCCGGCCGTCCGGGCCACGGCGAGCCATGGTTTGCAGCATGGCATGCATGCAGGTTTCCTCAATCGGCAGTCCGACACAGCCGGATATGGCACACATAAAATCACACTCCCCGGAAACATTCTATGCCTCTTTGCCCGAAAGGTGCATGATTTGCACCGAAGCGCAAATACTAGCGGCGAGGTGATCACATATGAAAACCAGTCAGGAAATCCTGTCCTCGGTCCTCAAAACCACCCAGATGGGCCAGGTGGGCATCCGGAGCGTCCTCGATACCACTCTGAACCCCGAGCTGCGGCAGGCGCTGGTGCAGCAGCTGAAGGAATATGACGGAATCGAAACGGAAGCCCACAATATCGCATCCCAGCGGGGCTGGGAGCTGAAGGAGCTGGACAGCGCCGTGCGGATGATGTCCAACATGGTGTGCCGCATGAAGCTCACAGGTGCGGATGCCACATCGAAAATTTCGGAGATGATGATCCAGGGCAATACCAAGGGGCTGGTAAAAGGCCTGCGGAATCTGCACCGCTCTGACCGGAAGGACAGCCGGGTGGACACCCTTTCCCAGAAGCTCATCGATACAGAAACCAACAATATCCGCCAGATGCGGCCCTTTCTGTAAGCTGACCCGGCAGCGAATTCGCTGCCGGGTCGTTTTTTGGCGGGGAACCTTTTTCTTACGGATCGCATATACTGTACGAGAAACATGCAAGGAGGGAAAATCATGTCATCGAACGGTTACATAACAGCCCGCGCCTATATGAGCTACGCACAGATTCCCTTGGAGGATGTGGCAGTGGTGGTCACTGCCCAGGACGGTACAGCCATTGCCATGCGCCTGACGAACCGAAGCGGCCTGACCGAGCCTATCCCCATCCCTACCCCGGACCGGGAAGAGAGTGAACGCCCGGAGGGCAACGGGCAGCAGCCCTTTACGGACGTGACGGTCTATGCATTCAAAACGGATTTTGAGCAAATCGCAGCCCGAAATGTCCAGATCTTCCCGGGAATTACCACCGTGCAGGACCTGGAAATGGTGCCCCTGTCAGAGCTTCCGGACCGTTGGGATGAAAAAATACTGTTTAATACTCCGCCACAGAATCTGTAAGGAGGGTCTATGCCGACTGTCATTCCCTATGTACCCCAGCGGATCACGGTTCATCTGGGCGCGCCCAGCGCCAGTGCCGACAATGTGACCGTAAGCTTCTCGGACTATGTGAAAAATGTTGCCTCCAGTGAGATTTATCCCACCTGGGAGGAAAGCGCCTTGCGGGCCAATATCCTGGCCATTGTTTCCTTTGCGCTAAACCGGGTATATACAGAGTTCTACCGCAGCCGAGGCTATGATTTTGACATCACCAGCTCCACCGCCTATGACCAGTTCTTTGTCCGGGGGCGCAGCTTTTTTTCCAACGTTTCCCGGCTGGTGGATGAGCTTTTCAATTCCTATCTGCGCCGCCCGGGCTTTGTAGAACCGCTGGCCGCAAAATTTTGCAACGGCACCACCGTCACCTGCGAAGGCCTGAGCCAGTGGGGCAGCCAGGCCCTTGCCCAGCAGGGCTACAACTCCACCCAGATTCTGCGCAGCTACTATGGGGACGTGGAAATCGTGGCCAATGCCCCGGTGCAGGACTATGTGTCCTCCTACCCCGGGACGCCTCTGCGAAGAGGCAGCGTAGGCCCCAATGTGGTGGTCATCCAAATAGAGCTGAACCGAATATCCCAGAACTACCCGGCCATTCCGAAGGTTTCTGTCGTGGACGGCATTTTCGGTGCCGCCACAGAGAATTCCGTCACAGTCTTCCAGGAAATATTCAATTTGACCCCCGATGGTGTGGTTGGTCCTGCCACATGGTATGCGCTGGTGCGGCTGTATACAGCCGTGACCTCCCTTTCCGAGCTGCGCAGCCAGGGGCAGCGGTTTTACACCATCGCCTGGAACAAGGGTCGACCCCTTGTTCCGGGCGACCGGGGCATTCAGGTCGAACACCTCCAATACATGCTGCGGGTGCTCGCCGCCTATATTTCTCAGATTCCCAGCGTTGCGGTGGACGGTATTTATGGCAGCGCCTCCCGCAGCGCCGTACTGGCGGCCCAGGGCTATTTCGGTCTGCCTCAAACCGGAACCGTAGACCTGACCACCTGGAATGAAATTTACGACCAGTTTACTGGCATTGAAAACGCCAGCTTCCGGGATTTGGAGCGCTTCCCCTATACCAGCGCCGTGATCGGCAATACCCTGCCCCGGAACCGGTATGCCCGGTCCTCCACCATGACCCAATTCCCGGGATATGATCTCGCCATCGGCGGTCAAGACCCTGTCAGACAGGAGGTAGTGCGATGAAACCCACAGAATCCCTTTTGGGGCAGCCGATCCGCAGCCTGCAAACCATGCTCCGCGTTTTGGCGGAAAATGATGACGAATACAAGGTCCTGATTCCGGACGGAATCTATGGACCGGATACCATGGCCGCCGTGCGGGTTTTTCAGCGCCGCAACCGTCTGCCGGTTACGGGGGTTACGGACCTGGAAACCTGGAATCGGATTGTGGAGGAATATGCCCTCGCCCTGGTGGAGATTGTGAAGCCACAGGTTCTAAGCGTTCTGCTGAACCCGGGACAATGCATCGGCTTCGGGGAGAAAAACGCGGCGGTACATCTGGCACAGGTCATTCTGGCCGTACTTTCCGAAAACTATCACTGCGTGGATGCTCCGCCGGTCACCGGCGTTCTGGATGGACCGACACAAGACGCTCTGTCCGCATTTCAGCAGCTCTCCGGCCTGCCGATCACCGGAAGGCTGGACCGCCACACCTGGAAACACCTGGCGCTTCAATTCCCCATGGCCTCCAATCTGCCCGTCAACGAAGGCACCCGAAAATAAAAAAGAAGACGGCTGCCGGGAAAGCGAGGCCAGAATGCTTCGGTTACAAACCAAACACATCTTGGCAGCCTTTCCGGGCAGCCGCCGGTATTCATTCTCGTCCTCCGGGGACAATGTGTCACAAGCGCCGCCGTCGGCTTATCCGCAGATATTTCCGCGGCATCGGCAGGCTTCACCGTCTCCGTTTTCTGTAGCCTTAGTATACCATACGGACTGCGGAGAAAGGTGAAGAATCCTTGAACGTTTGGGAAACGAATTATGCCGGATAGTTGTTGCTGAGCACCAGCAGTACCGGGACCGCCAGAGTAAACACGCTGACAGCCCATGCATACAGCGCCTTTTTGGACAGGAACATCATTGCAAGGCATCCGCCGGTTAAGACAAGCGGGCCAACGACCGCCGTATACCGGGAGATGTGGTAGGTAAACTCGCCGCTGGATTGCAGCAGCAGGCCTACGGAAAGAGGCAGATTCACCGTATTATAGGCAGCAAGCCGCAGGGAAAAATAGATCACCGGGGCCGCCAGAACCACCTTGCGCAGGCGATAGCACCAGGTGACAATGATTCCGACAATATGCTTGAACTGATCATAGGCACTGCGCTGCCCGGCGCTTTGCGGAACTTGTGCGTTCTTTTTCATTGGTATCCTCCTAAATCGGGTTTGGGCTTGGTATTTTCGGCGTAGAGGATCGCGAGGCCCTTGATGATCAGATCACGGTCATAGTGCATGGGTGTCTTGCACAGGGGAACAACATATTGTGCCATTCGGCCCGTGGTGATAACGGCAACCTTATCCCCCAGTTCCTCTTCCATCCGCGCGACCATGCCATCCAGCATGGCAGCAGCACCGTTGAGAATGCCGCTGCGCATACATTCAACCGTATTTCGCCCGATGGTACGCTTGGGCTGGTCCAGCTGCAGGCCCGGCAGCAGGGCTGCCCGCTCTGTCAGGGCCTCCATGGAAATGCGCACGCCGGGGCTGATGCTGCCACCAATCAGGGCACCGTTCCGGTCCAGGACCATCATGGTGGTGGCGGTACCCATCCCGACCACAATAAGCGGGGGCTTCTGAAGGCGCTGAGCAGCAACGCATCCAACCACCAGATCGGAACCGGTTTGCGCCGGGTTATCGATACGGATATTCAAGCCGGTTTTGATCCCGGGACCGACCACAAGGATAGGCTTGCCAAACAGCTTTTTCAGGCCTGTTTTCATCTGATTCAGAACCTGGGGCACCACAGAGGCGATGATCGCCCCATCAATATCGGAGGCGGAAACGTTGTTGATGGTCAGCAGCATCTTCAGGTCGATGGCATATTCGTCGGAGGTTTTTGTAGTATCGGTGCGCAGTCTGGCTTGAAAGACAATGTCCTTTCCTCGGACGGCGCCCACTGTAATATTGGTATTGCCAATATGCACTGCAAGGATCATGTCTGTTCCTCCAAATCTTTCAGGCCCAGCAGACGGCTGGTAACAACAGTCCCGTTTTCGATTTCTATCAGCCCTGCGCTTCCGGCAAAGCCGGCTGCGCCGGGGTTCATGACCAGAAGGCCGTCCTCCTCCCGGTGAAGATACGGAATGTGCGTATGCCCATACAGGGCGGCCTGCGCACCCTCGGCCCGAGCGTCCCATAAGAGCTGGGACAGCGTTTGCTTCACATGGTGCTGATGGCCGTGGGTCAGGTAAAACCGCACGCCGCCGATGGTAGGTACAAGAATTTTCGGAAGGAAGGGATCGCAGGAATACTCGTCACAGTTTCCGGGGACCTGGTAAAACGCCGCGCCGGAGGCCAGCTGCCGCAATTCATAGCCATCGGGATAGTAGTCCCCCAGGTGGATCACGCAGTCTGGCCGGAACACTTCT
>ERZ772886.2621-NODE-2621-length-14126-cov-5.748916_pt1 | contig 14126 bp, 11 predicted proteins | sample MGYA00512128_ERZ772886 | MGnify/ENA primary metagenome ERZ772886 (study PRJEB29015, sample SAMEA2737698) | human gut metagenome | biome: human gut; feature: human-associated habitat; material: faeces | place: China | collected 2012 ... | reverse complement strand
AGCATTTTCAAAATTTAGTATACAATAACAAATATGGCAAACATTTCCTGTGTGCTTTTTCATTTTGAAACAAGGTTCACGGATTCAGGTTTTTATCTTTTCGATTTCTCCTTCAATATTCTATATTGATACTCTGGTATTTTCTTGATACCACCATTTAAGATCTTATTTCCCAAATAACGGAAACTACCATCTTTATTAAATTTTACAGTTAGCTCATGAGTAATGACCGCCTCATTACATAACACCATTTCGCAAACCGCATCCACGGTAAGAGTAACTGTTCCATTGGAATTATGTTTAATCTTTGTAACTTCCGGGATAGAAGTTCCAAAAAAATTAGGTGCATAATTAAAACATCCCAACCGCATCCAATCATATGTCTTTTTCTTTTCATTATAACTTGCATACTTTTCAATCTCTTCTCTGGAAACAGGTAAATATTCCATGATCAATTGCTCAAATTGATCTTTGGGTATTCCACTTGGATATTTTTTTCCATTAAATTTCTTTTTATATTTCATAGCATATAAATATTCATATAAACCATTATAATCTATCTTTTGCATATGTTCTTGATCCCAATTAGAACATAAAATATTATTGCCCTGATACGCTAAACCACGAACGCATTTTCTTGATAATTTCCGCTTATTATCACTCATTGGCTTAATCCTGATCAGACAGCTTCCATCTACCATTTCCGTCACTTCAGGATATTCCGGCACACACAATTCATAGCAAAACCATCCTTTTCTCGAATATCTCCATTTCTTTATCCTTGTGTAGGAAACAAATGTAATAATTGGCTTACCATTATCATCCCACGATGCATTTGAAGCCAATAGAAACATATCCTTTCCGTCATAAATAAATTTTTCTCTTCCAATGCTGCCCTCGGAATGAACTTCATAAATAACACCCGACCCTTTCTGTTTCTTCTGTGCTTTTGCAAGAAATGAAGAAAATCTTTTATAATTCTCCATATTAGAATAATCTTCAGAAACTGTAACAGAATAACCCTGTTGTTTTATCTTTTTAATCATTTTACATATCGATTTGTTATCTAAAACAACATTTAACGAATCTCCTTTATCCGCATTTCTATATATATGTTCAAGTCCCGACATTATCTGCATAGAATCTCTTGTAGCCTCTTCATTCTCTTGAGCGGATACCGGCAAGTCATATCCTTTTTCCAGATCTTCTTCCGATATAACATCTTCTTTTGTATTATTATTTGGGACACTTTTTAGCTTTTTCTCATGCTGACTTGATGTCTTTTTCACATCATTTGTCTTTTGACTGCACGAACAGCAAAAAACACAAAGAGTCATTACAAAAAGGATTAAATATAAAAATTTTCTCATAATTCTGCATACTCCTTCCTGTTTTCAATTTTTACCAAACCATTTATCCAAAACAGCCTTATCTTTTTTTACCACATAACCACTTCCTCCTATTCCCTTTACATCTTCAACCATACTGACAATAAGAATAGGTTTTTTGTTTTTCTTATCTGGTGTCATAACAGCAAACCACCCTAATTCAGTTCCTGTCGTATCACTCTGCGACTCTTTAATTTCAGCAGTTCCTGTTTTCCCTGCTAAAATCATATCTTTACGATGTATGGCATATCCCGTCCCGTGTGAATCATTTACTACACTTTTTATACCCTCTAACACTTCTTGGGATACGGATTTGGAAAAGGCTTCTGAAATCCACTGCTCTGCTTTGGCATTTTCTTTATACAATAAATACGGTTTCAACACATTTCCGTCATTGCAAAAACTTGTGTAAATACAAGCCAAATGAAGTGGATTGACAAGTACCTGTCCCTGACCATATCCCGTATCCGCTAACCCTACCTCACTTTGAATATGCTTATTATTGGAGAACTTTGACTCCGCCATCATTATTTCAAATGGAATAGATGAATGAAACCCCAACATAGATAATGACCTCTCCATCTCTTCTGTTCCGATTTTAAGTGCTGCTTTGGCAAAATATATGTTATCTGAATATATCAATGCATTTTTCAGTATAACGGGGCTATATGTATGAAGTGTCGTAACATGATATGTCCCCCATGTTTTATCTTTTTGCCAGCTATGTCCTTCATTTCCAAAATTATCTGTTCCGGTAAATGCTTCAGACTGTAAACCAATCGCCGCAATAACAGGCTTGAATGTGGATCCCGGACACCATACTTGTCTAAAACGGTTATACAATGGTTGTTTCTTATCTTTATTTAATCTATCCCATTGCTTTTTACTCATTCCCATTATAAATGCATTCGTATCATAGGAAGGTGTACTAACCATTGCCAGCACTTCCCCAGTAAATGGATTCATGGCAATGGAACAACTTTTGTCACTTTTAAAATTTTTATATAATTGTGCCTGTAAATCCGCATCTATCGTTAATTTAATGTCTTTTCCATCTTTCACTATTTTATATGCCAGCTGCTCTTTCTCTTTTCCTTCTGAATCAGCAATATATATTTTGCATCCATTTTCCCCCTTCAATTCCTTTTCATATACCCCCTCTAACCCCGTTTTTCCAATGACACTGGCATTTGTATATCCTTCTCCTGCATGCTTTTCTAAATCTTCTGCAGTTACATTTTGTACATACCCCACTAAATGTGCAGCCTCATCCTTTAATGGGTATTCTCTGACTTCTACATCCGAAATCATTACACCAGATATTTTTAATAATTTTTCCTGTCGTTTTTGTTCCTCAACAATTGTTTCATCCGGATCCAGTGCGAGTAAATCAAGTTCTTTTACTTTTGCAATTTTTTTAATCGGGACAAATGAATCTTCTTTTACCCATTTTGCCGTTAATTCCTTTTCTATATCTTCTGGTTTTATTCCCAACAATTTCGCAATTCTGACAATGGATTTTTTCCTATTTTCTAACTTTCCAGGTATAATTCCAACAGATGAAGCAACACCCTTTCCCGCAAGCATTCTTCCATTCCTATCCAGAATTTGACCTCTCTGCGCCTGTATTACGGACACACGCACTTTGTCATCCTCTGTAAGCCCTGGATAGATTACTGAATTACTCCATACCATTTTGTACTGATCATCTTGTTCTAAAAAAGCAACTTCGTTTTTAAAATCCACTTTTCCGGCTACTGTGTCAAAAGCTGTATTATATTTAACTGTTAAACTTTCTTCTTCATAATCTATAATTTTTATATTGATGTTTTTTGCTTCAATCCCCTCATAAATAGCAGAATTGCGCTTCACAAAGTCCTCTTTTTCAATGGTTTCTTTACTCTCATTTGTTATCATTTCATACATTTCGCTATAGTTTTTCTGACAAATGCAATTCATATATGACTTCAAAACCTGTTCAGGACTTTTGACAACCTCTTTCTTAGTTATCCCTTTTATAGTAAACAGGACTACACCAGCTATAAATATTATACTTAGCACCAAAAAGCCAACACGGATCATTCTTCTTTTTCTATTATGTCTATATTTCATAATTACTCATTTTCCTTTCATTTTTCTTTCATCCAATCTATGCAACCTAACACCTTTTTTCCTGTATGACCGGATTAACTTTTGATCTACAGGAATAATACACATACGAACACTTTCGCCGTATGCGAAATAAGGATAAATTCCTACTCCATCTCTATAATACAAATCGCTTGGTAGATTATAGCTATGAAATCCTTTTTCTGTCTGAAATATATGATCATATGCCTTTTTATTTAATTTTTTATACAAACTTGTTATCTTATTCTTCTCCATATTCGGAAAAAGCATTTTCAAACAATAAAAGCATAATTTCTCATATTTCTTATACATTTTTTCTGTATAACTATGATCATCAAAATTAACTGTAATAGCTTCTATGTTTTTTGTATGTTTTATAGTGTACACAGCAACAGTGGGTAGTGTCAGTATTTTCTTATTTTCCGTATATTCATAACACATATCTCCTTTCAGCCTTCCAAAATCTTGTTTATATGAATACCATGTTACAAGCGACTGAATATATTTCTTTCCATAATCTTGGTAATAGCAATAGTTGTAAGCATCTATAAAATCTTTAATCTCTATTGCAAAGTACAATTTCTCATTTTTCCTGGCAACACTATTATTCCAATCAATATAACTCTGCTCACAAGGTAAAGCCGTGCTTTCTGATGTTTTAGTATCCTTTCGTTTATCTTGAATCACTTTTTCGTTTTTGCAGGCAGTCAAAACAAATATACATATCGTCATATATAAAGCCCATTGTGCTATATGTTTATTCTGAAACATCTTTTACTCCCTTCTTATAATTCTTACATTTGTAAGAATTAAGATTAAAAAATATATGTTTTTTTGTTTTTATATTACACCTGTAATATTTACATGTCAAGATAAAAAATCTATGCTGGCTAAACACATTCATATCCATGCTTTGTCAGCAAAACTATTTCCATTCCGTTACTACAAACACCATCTCTGCGAATTCTTTATCTGTCATATCATTTAACTTGGCAAGGGAAATTCCTTTTATGTCATTCGGGCTTTGACACTTCGCTTTTGTCAGGCAGTCCGACAATTCATGCGTTCCGCAGTCAATACTTTCTTCTGCGCTGTCAATCGGTGGATTCACATTGTAATAGGATTGTGCCGTCTGCATGATATCCGGTTCCGTTCCTCCGCTTTCCTGTTCAATCACGGCAAGACACAGATCCACATAATCATCAATTCCATATTTTTCACAGTATTCCGAGACAAGTTCACGGAAACTTTCTGTCTTTCCAGATACCTGTGCCTGATAGGTTCCGTCCTGTGATTCATTAGCAGCACCGCCGGAGCCAACCACTGCTCCGATTGCTCCCACGATAGCTGCCACAAGAATAATCAAAAGAAGTGCTATCCATACAGCGGGATTTGCCGCTACTGCCTGAACAACACTTTGTATTGTCTTTACCAAAGATTTTCCTGCCTGTGCTCCTGCTTTTGCTCCCGATCGAACAGCCTGTGCCGATTTCTCCGTTGACTTTCTTGCAGCCTTTCTTTTTTCCCTGCTTTGCAAGTTTTTATGCACAAGCGTTTTCATGCCGCCCACTGCTGTATGTGCACCTTTTCTGGCAGTTTCTTTAGAAAGCCTGATAGGTGCGTCTTCTGTATACTCCGTATTTCTTTCTTCATAAGAAGCATCTGCCACACTGCTTCCAAGCAGCATCAGATGCAGGGACTGCACCATAAGTTCCCTTGTTTCATGAATAGAAAAAAGGACACGCTCACTTTTGGATGAACTGCCCTTCTTCTGCTTTTTGCCTTTATTCCATTTTTCAATGCCTTTTTTCTTAAACCGACTCTTTTTCCGCCGTTTCATTTTTTCCGCCTTAGCCATTTCTCTGGCTTTCTTTAACATTCGCTGTTTGGAACAATAATCCAGACTTTTGAACACACGCTTCGCCGGCTCACTTAATGATTCAATGACCTCTTTGTCAAGATGATCCATTCGCTGCCACCTCCAATTATATTCAGTGGGATGTATGTATGCTTTTGATTTTTCTGTTGAATATTTTGGGGAAATATGATATATTGATATTAGAAAAGGAAAGTACCCACTCCAAAGTGGATGCTCCCAGGGAAATTTAGATGTCCTTACGGACACCGCCTATCCTGTTGGCAGACAGGATAGGCATTTTTATTTTCGCTTGTTTCTCTTATTGAGAAAGGCAAGCAACGCTATAACAAGACTACCAAAGGCACATAACAATGTTAATATGCCGATGAAAATCGAAAGGATTTCAAAAGCTGTCATCTGCGCCACCTCCCTTCCTATGTATTCCGGCAAGCCGGTCATTCGGTGTTGGGAGGCTACCACCCTGTCATGGGTACTTTCCTATGGCTTACGCCATGTAACTAATATATCATTTTTCCCGCCATAATTCAACGATTTTCGTCAATTCATCTGCCCTTATTGTCTCTTATTTTTTCGATGTTTGCTTCGCATTTCTGTCATTAATCATTTCATGAAAATTGGTATTAAATAACTGATACAGACTGCTGTCTTTTTCCATCGTATTATCAAACGGAACGATCTTATCGCCAAACCGGATCAGTCCCATTCCCGGCTCTGCCCCATTCACACAGGCAAGCTGCTCGGAAGAAATATCAAACAAATCTTCCACCGCTTCCTTGTCCATTGTTCCCTGATCCAGCAAAAGCATAAATTCAGAGTTGGAAACCATTGTTTTCGTAGAGCGGTTTCTCTGTGCATCGATCAGGTTCTGGCTCATCCCGGTACAGATACCGCCACGCTTGCGAACCTCACGCCACATCTTCTCCAGTGCATGTAAACTGTATTCTTCTCCCCAAAGTTCGTGCATCTCATCCACATAAACCCATGTAGCAACTCCATCCGACTGATTATACTTGATCTTAGCCGTGATACTTTCAATCATCACAAGCATTGCCATTGCCCTCATTCGTTTTCCCAGCTCCGAAAATCCGTACACGGTAAATCGGTTCTCATCGGATATGGACTGCTCTCTGGCAAAAATGTCAAGCGTACCATCTGCAAATACCTCCAACTGGTCTACAATCTCCTGTGCTGCTTCATTCCCCTCGTAATGCTCAAGAATATAATCTCTCATCACTGGAATTGTCGGAGATTCCGGACGGTTTCTTGTTCGTCTTTTGTCTTTTCGCTTCTTAAAGTATTCCTCATACATATGGCTCACTGCCTTATCAATTACAGCGATGTGTCTGCTGGTAAGCGGCACCGGTTTCAATGCCTGCTCACAGATCGCATAGGCAAACTCTGCTTTTTCCGCTACAAAGCGGTCAATGTCCGGCACAACATCCGGTACATGGAACGGATTGACATAAAAGACATTTTCCGCAGACTGTGTCAGATTGATATACTGACCGCCCCACGCTGCTGCAATGTCTTTGTATTCTCCCATTGGATCTACCACGATAATGTCATCCTTTGAGAAACATAGCACCTGCCCCATCTCGGATTTCTCATTGTAGGACTTTCCGGAACCCGGAACACCAAACACCATCCCGTTTCCATTCTTTAATAATTTACGGTTTCCTATGATCAGATTTTTGGATACCTTGTTAAATCCATAGCAGTATCCTAAATCATCATGGATTTCCTGCACATTAAACGGAATGAAAATGGAAAGTTCCTCAGAGGTGATCGTCCGCATCGTATCAACAAATCTTGCTCCAGTCGGCAATGATGTATTCAAGGCATCAAGCTGTCGATAGGAATGTGGAACAATATCCATGTTGTGTGTTTTTCCGATGATACGAACCTTTTCCGTTCGTTCCTCCAGTTCTTCCATTGATGTCGCTTTTACCACAATGGTGATCCCCACATAAAGAAGCCTCTCATCAAACGAAGAAATACGATCAAGCATCTCCTCTGTATCTCTTTGCTGCTTTCTCCTCTCGTAATTGATGTTTGTAGAATAATCTCCATTTTCGTTTTTCAACTCCTGCTCACGGTTAATACTCCGCTCATTGGACATGTACTTTTTCATCACCATCTGATAAGCCACATCATTTTCAAGCGGCTCCACATCCATCGAGTAAATGATCGGGAAGTCCATGTTTGTCAGTTCATTTAAGAATTGATCCGTCAGACCGTTCGGATATTTTCTGATAAACATCACACAGGCGCAGCTTCCGCCCTCCATCTCCAGATATTCCGGATGCTCCCGCAAAGAAGTATTGATAATGTCATTTCTCCAGTCCCGTTTCAGATGCAGATATTCATTCCAGTCAAAAGAAAAAGATGCCTCGTCACCCATGCGATAATAACTGTGTAATGCTCGCAAGCGTTCCGTGGCATCTAATGGTATCAGGCAGCTCCCCAATCGGTGAAATAACTGCTGTATGGAAAATTCTATGGTGTTAAAATAATTTCTGGCACTTTCATAATCCGGCTTTCTGCAACTGACAATGAAATACTTGGATTGTAAAAGTCCTCCACGCCCTTCCTGCAATCGCTTTTCAATCAGCTTGTGGTATTCTTTCGCCAAAGGCTCCATTTCTTTGCTTACTGCCTTCTGCAAAATTTCTTCCCGCAGCCTTCCATTGTCGGCATAATGATTGGATACAATCACCTTGTAGCTGACATTCATTGACCGAAGCAGCGTTTCAAACCGCTTGCCGGTTTCTTCTTTTTCTTCCTCATCCTGCGTGGAAAAGTTAATATCCTCAAACAGATACATCCTGTCAAACTGATGAATCTTCTTTTTCCCTCCATCTTTATTGGTTGGACTCTCCAACTCAAAGATACCATTTTCCGAAATTCGATAGATTGGTATCGTATCCTGGATACATAACGGAACTTTGTAAATGCGTTCCGTCTGTGGAGTCAGCGAGTCCTTTCTGAATAATTTTAGCATTTGTTTTAACCTCCTGTTCTTGTTTTAGGCAAGAAAAAAGAACTACCGAAGTAATTCTTTTTCTAAATGTATTGTTATCGTTCATTAAATAAAAAAACTATTTTATTTTCATATCACGAATCTTGTTTTTAAATATATAAAGATAACAACTGCCTTCGACAACTATATTTTTGTTTTCCAATTTCATTTTTCGACATGCCCACCACCTGATCATCATCAACAACTTCACAAATACAATTAAATTCTTTGCACATAACATCCAACAATTCACTCATATCAGATACTTCAATTCTGCTATCATCTCTTGTCATATCAGTATGGGCCAAGAATTGCCTTCTCATTATTTTTACTGTCTCTTCAGTTTTCCTATTCCCTTTTTGTTTTTTCACTTGCTTATCAGGACAATTACAATTTCGCAACATATCATTGACAGTATTCCGGAATTTAGGAATTGTATTAGCTTTAGAATCATTATCATAATATATTTTCCATAATGTCAATTCTAAATCTTTTTGCAATAAAAAAACAAACTGATCACTGATATTTATCACTTTATTATATAAATCCGGTCTATCATTTTGTAGTTCTATATATACCTCAAGAATTGCAACCTCACAATAACATTGCTTAATCATGGTATAAAGTTCATTGTAATTTCTATAAAACTGCTCATTAAATTTCATAATTGCCATTTTGAAATATTAATTTCTATTTCTACTAATTTTAGTAATAACAACCTTAGTAGCAGAATTAATTTTCACCCTCCAATCCTAATTATCATGTCGCATAAACCACCTATATCCATCTCAATTATACTCCCCTCTATGTAAGAATAAAAGCGTATTATTAAATTCGTTTTGCATGTTTCGGTGATAGTTCTTTCCGCAATTCCTCATTGTATATCTCCCCCTTCGGATTAAATCCATGAATCATAAGCTCCGCTGACATATTCTCCGGTATGTTCCCAACCACATTTACATCATGCAGATTTTCAACCAATTCACAAACCTTTTGAATAGCAGTTTCTTCCGCATTGATCTCCGGATAATAACGCAACATATCCAAATCTATCGTTTTACCGGACACCAAATCTACCTGCGTATCTTCCATTTCCGTCTGTCCCGGCTTATGGATCTGAATACCGATGCTTGGAATACCGTTAAGAGGACCTTTTTGATACTCTTTCCAAAGAGCAATGGCTTCTTCTGCATTTGAAATGTCATCCCGGTATCTTCCCAGAGAATGAAACTCACCGCACTCAGCCACGGTAAATGTGATTTCCGATCTCTCCGGTTTTTCTGCAAAAAAATCCTTAACTTCACAGAAGCCAAAAGAATCCACATAAAATGCTCTCTTATCACCTCCGGATTCCAAAACAATCACATCACTCACCGACAGGGAATGACCGGTAAAATCCTCTGGGCGGTGGAGATTAAACCGTTCATACAAAGTATCCAGTGTTTCTCCGGGCTTTAATTTCCCCTGGTACTTTGATTCATAATCACTGACATTTACCTGCAATCCTGTCTCCTGCACATAATTCATGCCCCAAAAACGGTACTGTTCTCCGTTGCTTCCGTCCTTGATCTGCAAAATTTCATAAGTAACCGGTGATGTTCCGTGGTAAGATGCTTCTTCTTTTACACCGTCTGCCACATGGGAAATCAAATGTGCATAATGGCTTGGTTCAAACAGTTCCGGCACATTTTCCCGGATACTAAAAGTCTCTCCAGTCCCCCCTGCCACAATGATGTGGTCATAAAATGCAATGTCTAACAGAAAACTGGCATACATCATCTTTTCCGTCACATCACGATCCATCCTGCTCATCTGAAGATCCGAGGACGGATGATTGTGGAGCATGATCATCCCAGCAGCATTACAGAGTATGGCTGTTTTATATAATTCTCTTCCGGTTACCAGGGAAGCATTAACACTCCCGATACTGACCACATTGAAATTGATGGGACGCCCCTTGCCATCCAGATTGACAACACAAACCTCTTCCCGGTCAAGTTCTGCTAATACCGGTGCCAGAACAGAAACCGCTTTTTCCGGTGTATCTATGCGTTCCATACTGAATACCCCTGCTTTATCCGTCAGTTTTAACCGCACTTCCACCTGTTTTAACTCATGCTGCATCCGACACCACCTCCACTGTTATCACTAACATCGTATTCTCCTCTTTTTGTTCGATTAGCTGTTTCAGTTCCTCCAATGAGTGGATCACAATACCTGTCTGCTCTTTTTTACTCATATCTCAATTCCTTTCCTGACTAATGAATTCTTCCAGAATGTTTCATCGGTTCATGGCTTTGTTCCGGCAGCCCTGACTGCAAAGTATTCTTTTCTTCCTGCACATCAACCGCCGGCTCTAAATCCAATTCCAGATTCTTTTTCAGGTTTCTTTCCGGAACACATCTGCTAAATTTATGTTCTTTTGCATCGTACTGGTAGATGTTATCCGATAAATATTCATCTTCCGACACACACTTGGCGTTTACCGCATTTACCATATCTGTAAGTTCTCTTGGACTTACATTTACTCTTTTAGGCACAATAATTACTTCATGCACAGACGAGGGAAGAACATAATAATCTCCTCCCACTTGATCCGCCACCATCTGCTGAACCTTTTCATTGATAATGCATACAGCACCATTTATCTTGAACTCGTTGCTCAGATAATACATCTCCATCCCGCCGTTTGAAATTATCTCCCCGGCATGCTCTCTTGCCTCTTCATCTGAGAGTCCCTCCCGTTCTGATAAACCGTCTGCAATAACCTCTTCCGCTGTATCCATAAGTGATACACATACTACCGGGGAGAACTGTTCCAAATTTTCCATTGCCAGTGCATGCAATTCTTCTAGTGTAACTCCATATTTTTCCATCAAAAAGTTTGTAATCATAAGGGAACTCATAGAATATGAATTTCCAAGCACCTTTATATAGTATGTAAGACGAACCGTATTGGCATAATCACTATACATCGGAGCTTCCAAATTACCTTCCGACATATCAATAAAAATCTTTTTAACACCTTCATTCAACTCTCGAACCCAACCAAACTCCGTTAATACTCTTGAAATTTTAGGATTTCTTGAAAAACGTGTTTCTCGAATGTTGTTAACTGTCACTACATCCGGAAGACATCCTGGACTTTCTATTTCTAAACGATCGTCATACATACTAATTTTGATAAAACAACCTGTCATTGAATAGTCACGATGTGCTACAGCATTAACAATTCCCTCAAGCCATGGAAATTCTGGATATTCCGGTGTCTCAATAAATTTACCCGTTTTAATATCCTGAGTTATAAACACACGAAGCTGATCAGAAATATAGTTTTTGGCTTCGTCAATAATGCGAAGAATAGGTATATCAATGCTTTTATCCTTAATGATATTAAATATGTCCCCTACCTGTAGTTCTCTTCCATCAATGCGCAAAAAGCGAACACGACAATTAGAATAAAACTGCATAATATTCTTAGCAAACAATAAAACTGCCGCATTAGTCAAATATTCCTTGTCTCCCTGTTGCCTTAAAAAGCCTCTGGCTCTAAGTACCTGACTTGTTTCTATGCTCTCTGCGCCAATTTTCTCTTTGTAAGAATTCAATAGGTCATCATCTAAGTCTTCTAAAGTCGCATATGAATTAATTTCGCCCTCGTAATGTCTGGAACCTTTTGCATATTCCAAATTTCTTAAATTTTCTCCCAGCATCTCCTTAGACTTGTCCCCAATTCGCAAATATGTCCGATCATTTGCTGTTCGTATTACCTGTCCTGTACTTGCTTCAATATGCAATAACAATACTCGATTCGGTTCACCATGAACATTAACGACATCAATAAACTCTTCTTTATACCTAGGCATAGGACGACAACAGTCTTTCGGAGCATTGATAAATTCATTAATCTTATCATTGCCACAAGCATTAATTCCCTCAATAATTCTTTTCTTATCGCTAATTCCAATTACCAATGTCCCTCCATCCGCATTAGCAAAAGCAGATATATGTGGTGCTAATTCTGCAACCCGAATCTGACAGGATTTTCTATCAAAATATTTATTTTCGTCTTCCGGCTCAATCTTGACCATTTCAATATGAGTATAATTGAATGGCATCTTTATATGGTCGCTGTCCCGGCGACACTTTTAAGATAAAAAAACAAACGCCGATACTATGTGAGTACCGACGTAACATTTACTAATCAATATTTACTTGTAAATTCTATACTCCAAGAATTTCATTCGTGTACTTAAATAAGGTCACATTCAGCTGCATAATATCATACTGCTTATCTATAATAGCCTTCTGCACGATCAGATCTGCCTTACTGCTTGGGCTAAATGCCCAGTCTGCTCTCGCAAGTAAGTCTCTTGTCTGCTGACAGCATACAAGGCTCTGCTAATCTTGTATCTTCCTCAAGTGGATAGTTATCTTCTACTACTTTAATTACTAGCGAATCGTATCTTCGCCTTTTAATTGTTTTTTATTTGCATACATGGCTGCATCTGCAATAGAACATATATGTTCAAAATCCTCGTCTGCATCCGGCGTGGCAAAACCAATGGCGCAGCAATAAAGAGTCTTAGAAAGCTCCCTCCGCATATGATCGATCAGAGCAGGGACATCATCTTTTGAAACCCGTGAACATAAGATCATAAACTCATCACCACCGGTTCGATACAGGTGGCATCCCCTCGGCAGTATATTTTGAATGCACGCTACAATCGTACACAAAGCCGTATCCCCGGCCGCATGGCCATTCTCGTCATTGAATCTCTTCAGATCATTTAAATCAATGGAAATTACCGCTGTCAGACATTTGCTCTTCATCATACGATCCGCATCCAGATAAAAATACCGACGGTTGAGCGCACGCGTAAGTGGATCTCGCTTGAACTGCTGTGTCGTCAAATACATATAATAAAATGCAACACTCACAGCTCCCGTGGTATTGATGAGTCCGTCATAATGGAAAAACGCCTCCAGAATGACAGCTATCGTGTTCGTCACCGCAATGAAAATTGCGATCAGCGATTCGTATGTATGCTCCATCTTATATAACTTATTAGTCAGGATAACCAACAGAATTAAATAAAAACCGGAGGCAGCAAATGCCGAATATCCAAGTGGCCCCCGCACAAATTCATTCTTATCCGAGTATGAAAAACAAACACCTGAAAATAACGCAGTGGAAGCGATCAACATATTCAGAATTCCCGGAAGCGCAATAAATTTCTTAAACTTTTGCGACACTCTGTTACCACAGGAAAGAAGGATCACAAAGCATATATTGGTTGGTCTAAGCGCATACCCAATAATAGATACTGCCACACGCAGCATTGTCGGATACGGAAGTGTCGCACACCAGTATTCTATACTGTCAACGATAACCAGACACAGTACTGAGCTTATCGCAATGGAAAACAACCGAATTACCTTTCTCTGAAATACAGGATTTACATTGACGAAAATCAACATAAAAAAGGATATTAAGATCGTCGCAAAATTCAACTGTAAAAAATAATGAAACATAAACTCCTCCTCCCTTTTCTATCTGTAAATATGCAAATTACACATTATTATAACACAGAAAAGGGAGAATGTCTTTATAGGAACGTTCCTTTTGTCATAAAAAGTGTCCCTCTGTCTTCGTTACTCTCTTTATTTAACGTTGATGCCACTGGCATATTGCTGCAGAAACTGTTTC